>Ga0180433_10001374_pt1 | contig 40680 bp, 32 predicted proteins | sample SS_ome_8_FD_132980 | JGI IMG/M metagenome (GOLD analysis project Ga0180433, IMG submission 132980) | Hypersaline lake sediment archaeal communities from the Salton Sea, California, USA - SS_1_D_1 metaG | ecosystem: Environmental > Aquatic > Non-marine Saline and Alkaline > Hypersaline >... | reverse complement strand
GACGGTCGATACAAAAAACTCTGGGTTGCAAGTCATTCCCAGGAAAAACCGGGACACAAAACTAGTTTTGCAGAACGGTTTCTCGTTGTTCTACATTGACCAGAACAAAACTGGTATTGTGTCCCGGCTTTTCCCCGGCTTTTCCCAAAGGTTGATCCGCTTGAAATACCCCGAAATTCATGTATCGACTCGTCAGGCGATCATGGTCGATGATCGTCGTGCGACTTCTTTGTTCGCTCCGCCTCTTGCTCAGCTTGTCGTCCGATCTCGTCGAGGTTTGGCGGATGCTCTTTCATCCGCTTCAGTTGGCGCTGCGCTGCGTGTCGGCGGTCCTTTCTCATTTCTCGAATGACAATAGCGGCAAACACGCAACCCAGTAGAATGAGCAATACCGCGATCGCAATAACGGGGCCGTGTTTCCGTTTCATTTCGAGACGAATGAGGCGCGAACCCACGACTACCGGTGCCCTCTGCTCAGAGCCATCTCTGGCCGGGTAATTCAGGATCTGCACAAACATCCCATAGATCCTGACGCTATCTTCCTCGGCAACGATCTCGACGGGCTTTTCGGTGAACAGGCAGACAAAGACTTTGTCATATTGATCGACGACGTACGCTCGATACAGCGAGTCAATGCCAATGGGATTGGGGTCTTGCGGAATCGTATCGACCCGCAAGAGCATCCCTTGAGCTGAAACCAGGTCTCCCCTGTATTGTCCTGGACGATGCTTCAGCTCACGATACGCCCCCGGAGAGATGCGTTGTGACTCTTTCTTGAGTTGCTCGAAAGGAAGCCCTTTCACTCTGTTCAGAGCATAGTAGACTGCCCTGGGCGAGACAGCATAGTCAAAGTTCTGAGCTTCCTGAAGAGCATTGCGATCAAAAAGGTAAGTCGGTATACCAAGAGAGAAGGCAACAACAACCGCGGGTGGCTTGGCTTCCTCAGTCATCGGCTTCCCCATCATCAGGAAAAACGCCGGAAACTCGACAGGGTCATTGGTCCTGCGAGCCGACGGCTCCTCAATCGTATAGACGGTGTACTCGTTGAATCCCTCGTCATATACATGTGAGATGTGCGATGATAGAAAAGGACTACCCTCGTCCGCCGGAAAATCAATGACTTGCGGTGGCCTTAGAAGTCTTCCTTTGATGACCAGTGTGTTACCTCGGTGGTCGGAAGGCGAACTGCTCAATCTCTGCCACGTCAGCTCTGGATCGGCTTCTTTCGCGAGATCCTTGTCACGCGATTGCCAGACCTGGTAAAGCAGATTCATCAAAGCTTCGCGAGGTGGTTCTTCAACATAGTCTACGACACTGTCCAGTGTCTTTGGGTTTGTCAGGTAGCTGGGCAATTGCGGCGGCAGATTGATTTGATCATCAAAACGTTTGACCGGCTTCTTGACGAAAGGTGCGTCACTTGCCGGGGCCGTTTTGAGGTATTCCGCTTCGGGAGTTGGGACGGCGACGAATGAACGATGGAGGTAGATCATCAGTCCGAAGACGATCATCATGGCGACAATCAAGCCGCAAAGCTTGATCATGATCTTTCGCGATGAATCGGGCTTTGGCTGTATGTCCATCGGATCGCCTCTTCCTCAACGCTCAAAAAGTCACGATATTATTATAGAAACTTTTGTTGCCGGGTGCATTGACAAAGAGTAGATACACGGGGGAGGCCGGGATACAAACAATTATGTTCGGCACGGACATTGCCAAGAAGCATGGAAGACCAAAGACCGGAAAACTGAATTAGCCCAAGATAGATTGCCGCGTCGTTCGCAGTAGCGAACTCCTCGCAATGACGGCCAATATACCGCTCATTGTCATTGCGAGGTCGTGGTAGCGACTGAAGCAATCTCTCCCCGCCTAAAGTGACCTTTTTTAACCACACCTTATCCCCAAAACCTTCCACCGCAAATACCCCGAAATTCATGTATCGACTCACTCGGAGAATGTCCAATGCACACCGACGGGACATGCTGTAAAATGAAAGTGGCAAGTGCGGAGGTGTGCCATGCCACGAGAACGATCTCCCAGTCGCAAGGCAATGGATGAATTGAAGCGCATGGCGGACGATGTGTGCCTGTTGATCCTGCATACCGACCTGCCGGAAATCGACATTCAAATCCAGATCAACGAAGTCCGCCGCAGATGCGAGCAGCTCTTTCCCGACCGACTATCTCTTTTCGAAATGGTATACGCCAGCCGGTTCCGTCGATTGATGGAACAGTGGCACGAAAATGACGACGCCTTGGGCCATCCTTCCGACGAGGCGGAACTCGTCTGAAAGAGTCCTCCTCAGAAGAAAACCTTCTCTCCGATTCCTGTCCTGACTTGCTTTCCGAGAGGGTAACTTTGTAAACTCCCCGCGGTCTCAAAACTCGTGAAGTATTCCGCCTTTACTGATGATTCTCGGGTAGTATGCATAAGGAGATTGGAATGTCTGTGATCAATCGTTGGATGCGAACGTTGCTCTATCAAGATGTTGACCGCGCTCCGAACACGGAATTTGGCTTCTGGCAGGAGACAATTCGTGAATGGAAACCGCAGGGACTTCCGGATGATCTGCCTGAAGATCTTTTCGACCGACGCTTGAAACTATACTTCGACATGGACGTTCCCCCTACTGTCGATATCGTTTTCAAGCTGGACATGAATCCGCCTTACACGGTGGAAATACTCGAAGAAGATGAGAATACACGGGTAGAACGCGGTGAAAACGGTGTTGTCCTTCGCCACTTCACGGATCAACCCGACGAAAACATAGTGCCGCAGTTCATAAGCTTTCCCGTGAGCAATATGGACGACTTCAAGCGGATGCGTGACGAGCATTTCCGCCTCGACGACCCCGCACGCACAATCGATCCTGCGATTTGGGACGAGGTGCGCCGCAAGCTCCAGAACCCCGAATGCATGGTCCAATGCCGCGTTGGCAGCATCTACGGTTGGCCGCGGGACTGGATGGGTATGGAACATCTCGCCATCGCTTTCTACGAGCAACCGGAGCTGGTCGAGGCCATGATGGACCTGGTAGTCGATCTCGCTCTGCACGGACTCAAGCAGATGCCCGACGACATCCCGATCCATTACGCTACATGGTGGGAAGACATGTGCTTCAAAAACGGGCCGCTCATTTCTCCAAAGCTCTTCAAGGAATTCATGCTTCCTCGATACAAGACTGTCATGGCAGAGGTTGCAAAGCACGATTGCCAATTGAGCGAAGTCGACTCCGATGGCAACATTACCGAACTCGCCCCTCTCTGGCTTGAGGCTGGCATCAATGTCATGATGCCTTGCGAAGTCACCGGCAATACTGACATCTTCCAGTTGCGCAAAGATCACGGGCGCGAGATGAGATTTACCGGTGGCATAGACAAGATGGAACTTACAAAGGACGAGAAAGCAATCGATGCGGAAATTGACCGCGTTGCGCCTCTCGTAGCCGATGGCGGGTTTATACCTCACCTCGACCACACTGTGCCGCCTGTTGTCCCGCTTGACAATTTCTGGTACTACATGCGTAGAAAACAGAGGATGCTGGAAGAAGTAAAGCCGTGGTCGAAAGAATCAGAATAGCTCAAGACTTGTATACCCCGAGACGATGGGAGTTACATCTGTTGCAGCAGTATGTGGTCTTTCAGGAAGTGTAAATAGAACAATGCCGTTGCTAGGCTTGCCCGCTGAACATCGAACAAAGGTCACGTATCATACGGCTGCGTGGCTCCTCTTCGGAGTATTCCAGGGGGGACTGATTGCGTTCTTGCCGATCATTGCCAAGAGGCTTGGGGGATCCAATACGCTGGTGGCAATTCTCATCAGTGCCCCATTTGTCGCGAGCATCATTGCCCCTGCATATGTCAACAGGTTATCGCAATTGCGCGCTGTCACGCTTATGGCGTATCCGAGGATCCTGAGTGCGATAGTGTTTGTGCTGATCGCTGCCTGTGTTTCGCCATACGTATTCGTCATCGTCGCATCGACTGGATGGTTTGTGTTCTACGCCTCCCAGCCGTTTTATGGCGAAGTCTTGAAGCAGATTTATCCATCGGAGGCCAGAGGCAGACTGCTGGTCTTCCCGATGATCGGACTGACCGCGGGCAGGGTCCTTGCAAATCTCGTCATAGGCCGGTTGCTTGACCTGAGTGCTCCGGCATACAGAACCGTCTTGCCAGCGACTGCGGTTTTCGGCATTCTGTCTGCCGTCATATTGCTCCGAATCCCGGTTCCCCCGGCTGAGAGGGTGCCTGCTGGTCGGGGTCTCATAGACTGTTTCAAGGTGGGGCTTGGCAACAAGAAGTTTCTCATCTGGTCAACCGTATACGCAGTTGTTGCGATTGGATTTTGGATTTTCTTCGCCGCCTTGCCCGATTTCTATGTACATACACTGGGCCTTGAAAATGACCAAGTCGGTGCTACAAGAGCTGCGATGAACATCTTGATGATCATAGGTTACCCTTTCTGGGGTCGTTTTCTAGACAGACACGGTGTCATCCCCACGATGCTTGTCGGATGGACAATTGCAGCCGCTGGAATACTGATTACCGCCTTGGGCGGGGGATACTATAGTGCGGTCATTGGACAGGGACTGCACGGCTTTGGGATAGCGGGCAACGAGATCTGCTGGTTCCCTGTCGTGCTGCAATATGCGCCGCCTGACAGAGTCAAGAGCTATGCCGGATTTTACCTGACTGTCTACGGAATCCGAGGGATGATCGGGGTATACCTGGTGCCGCTCTTGACGGAAGGTGTTGGCCTTACCAGTCAGACATCCATTGTGATAGCGGTCGCTGTTATCATGCTTGGCCTCGGCTTGATGTTTGGCCTCCGCCGAAGGATGACGCCGTAGCAGGTGACATGCGAGCGGTTTCTTGAAACATTCTTCAGACAGTGTGTTTCGATATCTCTGTGATAGGCCTGCGTAGCCGGGTACGGACGGATTGAAACAAGATGTACTCAACGTGAACGCTTTGCCTCGTTTGATTTCTCCCACTCAAGACGATAATCTATAGGCGCGTGTTCTGGACGGGATTTGGTGGCGCGATTTTTGCTTGCTTCGCCTCGCCGCTTGTTAGTTTCCCGTTTGGTGCCGGTCAGGATTGGCTTCATTTTTGTCGTTCACATCGTTGTTTCTAGGAGTCCAGACGGATGTATCTCGCCCGCCACAATGCCTATGTCGTTGCCCCAATATCGGATGATCCATTTGCCATCGATATAGCAATGTACTGCAGGCAGGAGATTGATTACTCCGATGTCATCTCTCTGAAGACCTTTGCCAACGGTGAATTTTGCCCTCGGTTTATCAGTGATGAAGAGGATCTCAATAAGATCGGGCACAGACTGGATAATTATACAGTTATCATTGTCTCGACCGACTCCAAATCCACATCTCGGAACGAGCTTGTATGGCAGAATTGTCTGCTGGCAAGGGCCGCAAAGGATAACGGCGCGAAGGAAGTAGTACTCGTAGAGCCGGACCTCTTTTTCTCCGCTCAGGACCGCGGTCCTCGGCCGGAACACGGCAAACCCGATTTTGTGCGTGACGAGGTGGATCGTAAGAAATTCGACGGTCAGCCTTTCTCGAGCATGCTCTACGCGGAGTCGCTGAAGCTGTCGGGCGTGGACTTTGTCATTACAGTGCACAACCACTCCAGCTCGGTGGAAAACCTGTTCAATGATGTCTTTGATTCCAACTTCATGAATCTCAATCCCGCTGAAGTGTTTGCCGATTATATCCTGACTTCGGACGTTGTTCCGTCACTTCACTCTGGGAAAGGGCTTGTGATCTGCGCTCCGGACAAGGGTGCCCGAACAATGGCGGCAGATCTGCAGCGGTGCGTCGGTGAGAACAAGTGCGACCTGCTGGTTCTCGCGAAGGAGCGGCTGGGAGAACGCCAGGTGTCGAGCCTCGTTGATGAAACCTCTCCCTGCAGTGTCGAAGAAGTCTGCGGCAAGGACGTGGTTGTCTTCGATGATATGGTCCGGACCGGCGGAACAATGAAGGAGTCCTGTCGTCTTCTCAAGGAAGCCGGAGCGACGCGTGTCATCTTCCTGGTCACACACTTCCACTCCACACGCGAAGTTCGCGAAAACCTGAATAGCCCCCAGATCGATGAAATCATCACGACGAATACTCTGCCGTACATTCTCAATCGCGACCAGCAGGGACGCCTTCGCCGCAAGATGACCGTTCTTAAGCTGGAGAAGTGGATTGCAAAGCAAATCCTGGATCACATCGAGCTTGGCACCGACCACCTCATCGGTCACATGTACAGGGCCGATATGTCCTCAAAGAATCCCCGATCTCACGAACGAAAGACTCGGTAACTAGCAGTTCCGTGCCGTAAGGCGTGGCGAGCGCAGCACTTAGCCCATTCTCCGCCTGCCTTTCCGGGAGTGTTACTATCTGGCAACGGTCGAGCACAATATGGATAGATGATGGGGACAGGTTAGTCAATATCTGGTGGATTTCGCTGCTACAAATGTGCTGTGTTTTTGGGAAGCAAGTGCAATCCGCGGAGAAAGACTTTTGAAGCTATCAGTTTGTCCTATTCGCGAATATTGACAAAGGCAACGTGAATTGATACACTGTCCTCTCGCAAATGGCAGCAAAGGCAAGGCGATAATTCAACCGCCGGTCATACGGCGGTGTTTTGTTGAGGAATAGAACATGCACGTCCGGAGACAACAGAGCAATAAGAAGAAAATTCGTAAAGCCGGCTTTCGTGCTCGCATGAAAACGCGTAACGGTCGAAAGATTCTGAACAGGCGCCGCGCTCGTGGATGCAAGCAGTTGGCAGCTTCCGTTCCGAAGTGGTGATCTCCAACGTGCCCGCCAGCCTGGCTGACATCTTTCCGAATGACTTGGATTCCGTTCGTTTCCTTTCTGTCGATTTGTAGTCTCATGCCTTACCTGTGTACTCCGTTTTGCCCAATACTCCCGCGGAGATTCCCTTTGTGCCTTTGCCTTGATAGAATGAAAGCCCCAAATCTCTCGGGACTTCAAAGGAGCATAATTACGTGAGCAGCAATCCGTTCAAAGAAATCGATGCCCGGATCATTGGCGAGATCTATACGTCGGACGAAACGATGAAGAATTTGCGCATGCTCTGCGATGAGCTTGGCCATCGTTTTGCAGGCAGCAGGAGTGAGCGCAAGGCGGCGGAGTTTCTTGTAGATCGTCTCAATGAGTATGGCCTTTCGAAGACGCATATCGAGACATTCTCATTTCCCGGATGGAAACGCGGCGGCTCACCAAAGTTGAATGTCATCGCACCGATGAAGAAGTCCATACCCTGCATAGCTCTTCCCAACAGCCCGGCGACGAGTGCGCGAGGCGTTGAGGGAGAGCTGCTCAATCTTGGCGATGGCTCGCCCGAAGATTTTGCGAAGAATCGGAAAAAAATTCGCGGCAAAATCGTGCTGGTGAACTCGAAAGTCCTTACTCATCTGGGGCGGTGGGTGCATCGCGTCGAGAAGTTTGGCCGCGCCGCAGCGGCAGGGGCAAAGGCTTTCTTGTTTGCCAACCACTACGACGGACTACTGCCTGCGACAGGGGCCTTGCGTTTTGGTCGCAAAGCTGAGATCCCGGGCGTCGGTTTGGCCAAGGAAGATGCTGCTGCATTGGCTCGTCTTGCTGAGGGTCAGACACTAAGAATTCGCCTCGTGACCAATGACAAATTCTTCCGAGCCAGCGGGTGCAATGTCATTGCCGATATCCCTAGCGCGTCCGATGAAGGCATGGTGATTGTCGGCGGCCATTTTGACGGGCACGACATTTCGACCGGCGCGTCCGACAATGCCGCTGGCGTGGCGACCATCCTCGAAGCTGCACGACTTCTTGCACAGAACAGGCATTGCCTGAAGCGCACGATCCGGGTTGCTTTGTGGTCTGCCGAGGAGGTTGGACTGCTGGGTTCTCAGGCATACGTCAGGAAGCACCGCAAAGAGCTTGGCGATATTCGCCTCTATTTCAATGTCGACGCCCTTCCGGCAGGGAAGGCGAAAGGCGTGTCTACCTGTGGCTGGCCGGAGTCAAGACGCTTCCTCGAAAAGGCCGCCGAGCAAATGTGCTACGCCCTGCCGATTGAGGACAAGGTCAGCGTACATTCGGATCACTATTCATTTTTCCTTGAGGGAGTCCCTGCAGCGTGTCTCGCGAATTCGGAGGGAGCCTCCGGTGGCAGAGGCTATGGCCACACGGCTGCTGACACTTTTGACAAGGTCGAGCTGCGCGATATGCAGGAATCAGCCGAGGTCACTGCTCGTCTTCTGCTGCGCGTATCCAATGCAAAGCGGTGGCCACTGAAACACCACGACCACCGCTGGGCTATGAAGCAACTGGAGGCAGCAAACCTCATCACAGCATTGAAGCAAGAGTTATCACCGCCTTTTGACAGAAAACGCAAGTAGCCTCGCCAGGACAACGATACTTGCGATTGACTCAACAGCAGGCAGGGAGGGTCCGTTGGGCAAAGAACAGCATATCAAGAAATGGTCCGATGTATACCGGGCGATTCACAAGCGTCTCCAGACAGGGTACGGCAGCGACATGGCCGACCTGCTCGCGAGTTGTGCGGAATCTGGTGACACCTATTCTGCACTGAGCAGGCGGAGGCAGCGAAATGGTCTGCTTCGTTTCTTTCGCAGGCTTGGACGTTCCTTTCCAGGGTCTGTGAATGGCGAGGTGCGTGCTGACGCTCTTGATCAGGCACTCAAGTGCATTGCAGATGATGCCGGAGTGTCTGCGGATGAGTTGCGCTCGGTCCTTACTCTGTATGTTGACCCCGCTGACGGCGAAGACAGCCAGCCAATTTGCGGTTCGATTCCCTTGTGCTTTGACTGCCCTCTGACACCAATCTGCAGATTCTACGGTCGAAAGCCGCCCATCAATCGTCTTCCGGAGGAAGAAAGGCCTCGTGAGCGGTTGATCGCCGATGGACCGCAGGCTCTGACAAATGCCGAATTGCTGGCGATCATAATCCGCTCGGGAGTGCCGGGCAGCAGTGCGATTGATCTGGCCAGACAACTGATCACTGAAAGCGGAGATCTGCGAACGCTGAGCAGGAAGTCTGTCGGTGAACTGAGGCGCAACGGAATTGGACCGGCCAAGGCGGCCCAGATCAGGGCAGCCCTCGAAATCGGATCGCGGCTCGCTGCTGAAGGCGCTTTGCGGCCGGGTCAGGCTTTTCGACGCAGTCGTGACGTCTTTGATCGATACCATACAAAGCTGCGAGACCTGAAGAAGGAGTCCTTCCACATCTTGTTGCTTGATGTGAAGAATCGGCTGATACGCGATGGGGAAGTGAGTGTGGGCAACCTGTCCAGTTCGCTCGTGCATCCGCGGGAGGTGTTCCGTGACGCAATTCGAGAGGCAGCGAATGGGGTGATTTTTGTACACAACCATCCAACCGGAGATCCAACACCGAGTTCTGAGGACAAGGAAATCACGAATCGGTTGAAGCATGCTGCAGACATTATCGGCATAAAGGTGCTCGACCACATTATTGTCGGCGAGGGAAGGTATGTGAGTTTTGCTGACGAGGGAATGTTGTAGCAGGGGACGAATGTTTTGATATTGAAAAGCAAAACAGGCCTCCACTCGGGAGGCCTGTCTAATTTGTCGGATGTAAACTCAGGTTGCTCGATTCACTTTTTGTGAGATGCTTTCTCAGCTAGCTTGGCGAGATCATCTGCTGCTGTATGATGATGATGCTTGCCGTGTTTGCCCTTAACGGCTTTGCTGACGATGATGTGCCTACCGGTCGGACCTGCAACCGCGCCTCTGACAAGCATGACGTTGGACTCTGCATCGATGGAGACAACCTTGAGATTCTGCATCGTGCTCCGAGCGTTGCCCATGTGCCCGCCCATTTTCATGCCTTTGCGTACGCGAGATGGCCAAGCTGACTGGCCGATGGCGCCCGGTGCGCGAAGGCGGTTTGACTGACCGTGTGTTTTCGGCCCACCGTGGAAGCCGTGTCGCTTGACTACACCCTGGAAGCCGCGGCCCTTGGAAGTGCCGGTCACGTCGACAAGCTTGAAAGCTTCAAGCTCATTAACGGTCAACACGTCGCCGGCCTTTACCTCGCCCTCGCCATCCCACGAGACTTCGCGGATAAAGCGCTTCGGGGAGGTGCCAGCTTTCTTTGCGTGGCCGATCATGGGCTTTGTTGCGCTCTTTTCCTTCTTATCCTCAAATCCGAGCTGGAGAGCTGTGTAGCCGTCGGTTTCCTCGGTCTTCACTTGCATCACTACGCACGGTCCAACCTGCAAAGCCGTGACCGCTTGCATGTCGCCTTTTTCATCGAAGACCTGCGTCATCCCCAGCTTCTTGCCAAGAAGCATCGTAACCATCAGAAAGGCTCCTACTGGAATCTGCTATAATCGCTTTTCGAAATGCCGAATCAGTTCGACGGAAACACAAATTATAGCGTCAAATGGCCCACTGTGCAAGGGAGAGAGGCTTGTGAATGAAACTGGGGAGAGCATCGTGAGCAGGATGTCTGTTGAGCATCGCCGTGTTCGACAAGTGAAGGTTGTCCTCATCATAGTGGCTATTGTGCTGGCTGGATCATTTTGCTGGCACAACCGACACAGTATGAACCCTGATGGCATCAGCTACCTTGATATCGCTGAGGCCTACATTGAAGGAGGGTTTTCGGAAGGGCTGAATGGTTTTTGGAGTCCATTTTACTCCTGGCTCCTGGCCTTGGGCATTCTCGCATTGCGTCCTTCTCCATATTGGGAAAGCGGCGTCGCCCAATTGATGAACTTTGCCGTCTTTATGGCTGCATTGGTTGCGTTCGAATTCTTCCTGCGAGGGTTGACTTGTCTGCATCGAGGAAGGATTTCCCGACTTTCAGAATCGGGGCGAGCTGCGATGCCCGAGTGGGTACTGGTTGCCCTAGGCTACGGTCTCTTCATCTGGTCTTCATTGCAGCTTGTCGGCGTACAGGAAGTGACACCGGATATGGGTGTGACGACTATTGTATACGCGGCTTCCGGTGTAATGCTGAGGATTCGGTCGGGGTCGAGAAAGTGGCTGCTCTTTGTCTTTCTGGGCGTCATCCTCGGAATGGGATACCTGGTGAAATCGCCGCTGCTGCCCATGGCGTGTGTATTTCTTCTCGTCGCACTATTTGCAGGAGGCAGTGTGCAGAAGACGTTGCCGCGCGTAATCCTTGCTGCACTCGTCGCGGGTTGTATCGCCGGCCCGTATGTTGCTTCCCTGTCAAAGAAGCACGGGCGCCTGACGGCTGGCGAAGGTGCTCGTCTGAACTACATCTGGCACGTAATCAATCATCTCCCCCAACAAGGAACCCTCAAGCACCCTCCCAAGGTGCTTCTTGATAGTCCGCAAGTCCGACACTTTACCCCATCAACGGGAGGCACATACCCTATCCGATACGACCAGGCCTACTGGTATGATGGCCTTGAGAGTCCGTTTTACCCAACTGCGTTCCTGCGCGTTATGACAGAGAATCTCGGACTCTATGTGAAGTTCTTTCTGAATCTGCAGAGTGCCATGATCGTCGGTTTCTTGATTGTTCTTATGTATACGATTTCTGATCGGGGAATCCGGGCGAGTGCGACAGGATTAGCGCACTATTGGGTCTTGTTGGTTCCCGTTGTCGCGGCTTTTGCCATGTATAGCCTTGTCCACATAGAGAACCGCTACTTTGGTTCTTTTGTGACTTTGCTGTGGCTGGGTCTTTTTGCGGGGATTCATCTCAAAGAAGATGGCTTTTCTCGCCGGATGCTCACTTTCGTGGGTCTGGGCGTGACGGTTTTCCTATTGATGTCTGTTGCGGCGCATACGATTCCCAAGGCGCGAGGTATCGTACGCGACGTCCTTTTCCCCAACTCGTCTCGCACGAACAAACACTGGAATATCGCGCAGAGCCTGCATTCCATGGGCATCGAACCTGGGGACAACATTGCCTGCCTCGGCGGTGGACTTGACGCGTACTGGGCTCGTCTTCTGGATGTGACGATTATCGCCGACGTTTCTCCAGCAGAGGTGGGTTGTTTTTGGGCTGCCGACGTGGAGGTCAGGAGCCGGGTCTTCCAGGTACTCAGGGACGCAGGAGCAAAAGGATTGATCGCCAGGGGAGTGCCTTCCTGCGAGAATGCTTCGGCACGTTGGCAAGCAATCGGGAATACGAGGTATTCCGTGTATTGGCTTGGGAAAGAAGACATTGCGGAGTAAGCGAAGCGCTGCATAATCATGGCAAGCATGTTCGCTGTTGATAGCTCCGTTGTGCGTCCTATACTGCCCCCCAGAAGTCGAGCACTTGATCGAGAGTGTTCTGAACACTCACATCCGTCGTGTCAACAACGAGAGTGTCGAGTCGCGATTTCTCACACAAGGCACGTAGCATTTCCTGCTGGTTACAGTAGCATTCCACAATTTCCTCTGTCGTATCGCCATAACGTTTCAGGTATTCTCGCCATCCTGCATCACGACTTGTGATGATCCTATGTTCCATCATCGAGTCATCCATCGTGACAAGGCAGAGCTTGCAGTTGAGATTGGCGAGACGCGAATCCACATCTTCAACACTCTCCCAACTCATGTGGTCGTAATGAAACACATGCGTGAGGTGAAATCGCTCGAGCACGTATGGTATCCGCATGTTCGTTCGGTTGTCATTGCACCACTGCATTTGATCAAGGCGATCACGCAGGGATTCCAAATACGACACGTGCTGATCAAGCAATACGAGATTGTCTTTGGAGCTGAGTCCTTCCTCTCGCTCTTTTCGCTCAAGGACACGTTGAGTCTGATGTTCGGACAAGGCGATGGCTGACGGGAATGACCTCTGAACGAAGCGGTCTGACTGAACGATAGCATGAAATAGAGTCGTCTTCCCTGTTCCGCAAACACCTTCGAGAATCAACCCTGAGATGTTCCAGTTTTCGTTCATATTCTCTTGCGCACAACGCTGCATATCAGGCACGACTGCACCTGGCTTGTCAGAAGTGTTCACCAAACATTTCCTTTGTCATTTCCCCATCGCAGATCTTTGTCACAGGACCAGTCATTGTGGCGGAAAAGTTGCTGCTGAACTGGATACGGAGACTACCGCCCGGCATATGCACTGTGATGTCCGAATTGCATAGACCAAGCTTGAGAGCCACGGCTGCGGCAGCCGTACTGCTGCTGCCAGATGCGAGTGTGTAGCCCGCACCGCGTTCCCATATTTCAATCTGGATGTTGTCACGATCTATGACCTTCATGAACTGAACATTCGTGCGATTCGGAAAACGAGGGTCAGTCTCGATTAGTGGTCCATGGCGATGGGCTTCTTCTGCTGTCGGATGTTCGGAAAGAACAACGCAGTGAGGGTTGCCGACTGTTGCGGCGCAGAACTCAAATGAATGTCCATCGATTTCAATTATTTCGTTCAACACCTCTCTCGGCTCGCCCTCAACCGGAATAATCTTACTGTCAAAACTTACCTTTCCCATTTCTACCTTCACATTCCTGCTATCAGGACTCACCTCACATGAGACTGCTCCTCCAAGGGTTTCAACGGTAAAGGCGGCAGTACTGGTCAAGGAGTCATCGCAAAGCGATCGCGCAAAGATTCGCAAGCCATTTCCGCTCTTTTCTGCTTCGCTTCCATCGGGATTGAATATTCTGAGACCAAAATCGTAGGACTGACTGTCGAGGGGACCAAGAAGAATGCCATCAGCTCCTATGCCATAGTTTCTGTGACAAATCAGACGAATCATGTTCATGGAGAGACTCTTGTGCAATTCCGCCGGATGAATTACGACGTAGTCATTACCCAGTGCATGGTACTTTGCGTATTTCATCTCTTCGTTCCAGCTACAAATCCCGCGTTTTCAAGCCATTCCTGAAAGGCTTCGTCCCCATCGTAGCGATAGGCGTATCCGCCAAGCGACTCGAACACTCCCGGGCGGTCATCAATCAGTAGTGCAGTTGAGAAGGAGTAATCAGAACCGAACGTCTCCAGAGCTTTGCGCCAGAGGATGCTCTTGTCGAGTGTCTGATGGTCGGCTGTGTTGAGTACAAGGTCGAATACGTTGTCGAGATCGTGCGCTGGGACGACGACATTAGTGAAACAATCCATGTTTGCAGTGACTAGTGCGGTCTTTCGACCAGCTTCACGTTGCTGAAGTGCGAAGTCATACACCACTGGGTTGAAGGTCATGTTTGAGCACCCTTCGCGCAGAGCAGACAGGATCTCATCTTCGGAATGTGGAAGGTGTTCGCTCAAGTATGACACGATGTCGTGGCTTGTGAGGTCACCTTTTATCCATGGGTCGGCCCATTGGGGTGAGCTGTCGCCAAACACAAGCTGGCCAATCGCGTCGAGTGCGTCTTGTCCGAGAGGCGCGAAATACCGTCCGGAGCACAGGGTGCCACTGAAATCGAAGATGACGCTGTTGATGTGTTTTGGATCAATCATACTTTTGGAACTAACTATCCTGAGAACCAGATTTCTGTTCGCTGGGTGCAAATATCTTCCTGGTCATACTATGCTTTCAACGTCGGGATAATCAAGCGGAGTCTCTGAAGACAGTCGATACATTAATTTCGGGGTATTTCAAGCTCATCGGTTTTTCCTCGGAGTTGACGATAGAAGGATCCGCGGTAATGACAACAGGATCGATAGCTGTACAACTCTGCCTTGGAAGATTGTCATCTCAAGAAAGGCACAATAACCACGTATAATGAATGTCATTCATTTTATGCATGTTTCTCACTAATGTTAATATGAGAAGACCCAATGACAGTCTGAATACGACAATCTCTACGGGCCAAGATACGTAATCGCATACGCTATACGCTCATCCATCTCCATATTACATTCGGGGTGTATCGAGGTCATACGTCTGGGCAACTGCCAACATTCCAACCAAATGCCTTAAGAAAATCCTGTCACCTCGAGTTTTTTGTATCGACTCCTTTGAAGAGCACCGGTCTGTCTATTGGCACGGTACTGTGAGAATGCTTGTGAGCACTCCACTTAGGATACTCCCTGCAAACAGAGCTGGCCATGACGCACACCGTTGCATGATTGAAGCAATCAAGTAGATCAATCAATGCTCGTCGAAAAGCTTACACCACTCAATATTCTTGGCGAACACATACGTGTTGACGCAGTCAACACTTGCGACTACATGATTCGACCGTCAGCCTTTGGTGTAAATGGAGCCGAAACCCACGTCCCGCCGGTTCTTCAGTCGAGGACACTTGTGGCAAGGCGCAACTTTAGGCGTGAAAATGGGAGAAATACAAGGTATAATATATTTGACAAGGGATATGTCCTTACCAAGTGGGGAATCAAAGAAGCAGGGTATTTGCCCAAGCTGACGGTTTAGCTGTTATACCTGACAGCCCTCAGCTTTGAAGAAAGGCTTGCTGGTCCATGAACGGATGCGAAGGACGCGAGCTGTATGTGTATTCGTCAGTGTTGAATCAGGAGTATGTTGGTGTATCAGTTGTTCACGACACGGCGTTCTTCGGTCTTGGCTGCCCTTCTCGCAATGCACTTCATCACAACAGCGGCCATTGCGAAGCCGGTGTTCGTCTTTGAATACGAAGTCCTTAGCCGCGCAACAGTTGTCAATGACGGTAATGAGACTTACGTTCAGTACGACTATTTGGTCATGGCCGTCGACCAAGGCTCGGAATTTACATACAAAGAACTAAGTCATTTCGCAGACGTATTCCCCACCGAAGAAAGCGGATTCAATAGCATAGACTGGGACTCTCTCCAGGTCTGGACAAATGACGGCGACATCGAAGACTGGCTTGCCGACTTCGAATACGGGTACATCGGGGGACCAGTCCCTGGAGGAAAATACTGGGGTGACAAATGGAATGCGCCAGATGGTTCTGGTGGACTTGTTCCGGACGGTGATGCCGTTTTGTTCGTCGATCCCGACACCTACAACTGGGAAGGGTTCGGTGACGATCTCCTGAGCTATGCGGCCGATCCTGATGACCTGTATCTTGCATTTTCTTTCAGAAGCTCCTCCATGCCCATAGTAGGCGAGTGGTACGCCAAGAGTGGCGCAGGATTCATTGATGCTGGTACAAAGTTGGTGCCTGACACTGTCATGGTGCCCCCCAGTGTCTATCCGGAACCCGCCACTATTCTCACATTCGCATCCGTACTGCTGGCAATACCTATTCTCAAGAGGCTGCGCCGCAAGGTTTAGACCGTAACTAAGAGCTCATCTCCATTCATCATACCGAAGCACTGCGCTACAATGTGGCAAGTGTACCAAAGGCATCGTTCGCTGCTGTCTTGCCAAAACAAACAAAAAGAGTGAAAGATTTCCCGACCGTCACCGCCTTTACTGGTAGAGGATATCTACCGCATGAATACGGACCTGCAACTTATCCAACGCTACGCTCACTCGCGTGACGCAGAGGCTTTCTCGGAGCTTGTGGGAAAGTACCAGAACTTCGTGTATGGCATTTGTCTGCGCATTCTCCACAACAGAGAGAGCGCCGAGGATGTCGCCCAAGAATGTTTCATGAACCTGGCATGTAGTGCCGACACGATTCGAACATCCCCCGCAGGCTGGCTACATCGTCGCGCCACTCGTGCCTCAATCGACACCCTGAAACGAAACAAAGCACGAGCACGACGCGAGAAAGTCTATTCCGAGATGAAGGAGGCCAATAGCGTTTCCGCTTGGGAAAAGGTAGCTCCACTCGTAGACCTTTCACTTGATGAATTGCCGGAGGAGCTACGCTATGTGCTTGTTGAACACTTCCTCCGTCGCCGAACCCAAGCTGAGCTGGCGAAGGAGTTGAACGTATCGACCGCCACGCTTTCGCGCAGGGTAAACACTGGCGTAGAGAGACTTCGCCGAAAGCTAAAGAAAGCTGGTGTCACGATTGTTCCAGCCGTGCTTGTGACGCTACTCGCTGAGAAGAGTGTCGCGGCCGCCCCCGCCACTCTGACCGCGATGCTCGGCAAGATGGCCATATCCGGCGTCGGCAAGGCCGTCAGTACTACGGCGGTGACAGGTGGCTCCGCCGCAGCAACCGGCACGTCCGCTGCTGCTACTGCCGTCGCCGCCGGACTGAAGATGAAGATTGCCGCGACAGTAGCAGCCACTGTGATTGCCGCCGGAGCAGCCACGACATACGTAGCCACAAAACACAACACCGCACCTGTCCCCGCCGTGAACGCGAAAGGAAATGAGATGCAGGCATTCAGTGAATTCTCCAGAGCATTCGTGATCCTTATGGCAGCTCTCTATGCACCCGAGAGTCAACTTGAGATTCCTGTCGACATTGTCTCAACACAAAACGGAATAGGTGTGCAGAGAGCGTATGTCATAAGAAGAACGCCCCAAGGCTTCGACATAGTCCTTCGCAGAGAGAGCGGTGCACGTGAAAAGCAGTTCGTCGCGACACACCTGCAAGCAGACGACCAGCTTGACTCAAGAGATCAGATAGTCCATTCGTTCTCTGTCCTGAATACGGCCACAGGGCAAAGGAAGACTCTCACACTCACAGAACCGCAACATAGCGCCATACTTGAGGACAAGACGACGTGGACGGAAAAGCAAACTGTCAACGGCGAAGAGGTTACTGTAAGACTTTCGAAGAGCATCAGAACAAACAGTTCAACACCATCAGGACCTGTCCGCGGACAGAACCTCTACATCACTGGCCACAGAGAGGGAGAAATGGTCGTCGTCCAGCTTGAGGAACCGCTCAAGTGGCGAGCGATCTTCGGGCCACCCAGGGAGGTGTTCCTGAATGACTTCCTCATAATGAAGAATACATTCTATGATTTGAACTTCGGTACAACACTTTCTCCCCCAGAAGAGGTGCAAAATGCCGGCACCGCAGAATTCTTCGCGTGGTTGAAAGATGCGAGAGTAGGCTGGTTGGCTGAAAACGGAATTGACCTCATAGCGAGTGCAACAAAGGGTAGAGGTCTGTCTGGACTCAGCATGACCGCAATTCACACGGAAAATGGCCACTGGGAATCGCCACCGGTTGATTTGCTCTATCAGTTGAAAATCGTCAAATCTTTCGACATGGCATCTGCTTTCATGTCCGCCATGCCAGAATTGCCAGCAACATACCTGATCAAGACAGGAGATGAACAAATCGGAGTGCTCCAATTGCTGGAGATCATAGACAAAGAACCCATGGGGGTCAGGTTTCGCTACAAAATGGTCGACCACTTCGAACCGATCCCTTCCCATGGTCAGGTCTTTGGTCCTGTGAAAAAGCTCGTGGTGAACGACTCTTTCACATCATCCGACAAGTGCAGCGTTGACATCGACACCGCACAATTGCACGGCGATCTGGGTCTAAGGAAATCCATCGATGAAATGATCGGTCAAATGGCAGAAAATCACGTTGACTTTCTCGGTCTCAACAGAGAGGAACACGTGGACGAAGTCCAAGGATTTCTCGGAGCTGGCGTAGCCGTAATACAAACCGCCAATGATCACTGGGATGCTCCCCCTCTTCGCCTTTTGCACGAACTGCTCGAGGTCGACATCAATCCTATGGCGGTCTCAATGATGGATAGTGGCGCAAGATTTGGCTGCGAACTGCCCGCAACATGCTTAATAAAGACAAACGGTGGTTCAGTGGGCGTCCTTCAGATCACGGACCTCATAAAGACAGATCCCCGCGGTGTGGCAATCCAATACAAGCTCCTTGAAGACTCGCCCGAACCCGAGCCGGAGCAAGCTACATTTGGTCCGGTCAGGGAACTTGTCGTCCGTAGTTCAATGAATAATAACACCGAAGAATGCTTCGTCAACCTGGATACAGGCGAGATACTGAGTCTTCCAGAGGAGATACAATCAATTGCCAAGTCTGAACAGCTTGCCTGGGTGAAAAGGAATAAGATCGACGCCGCGGGGCAAGTGAACACCAGAGGGTTCACCGGGCTGATTGGATTGGCAATGATGTCGATTCAGACCACAAAGGACCAGTGGGACTCGCCGCCGATTTCTCTGCTCAGAGAGATGCGCAACCACCAACCCGACCCAACTACCTACAAGATCATTCACAATGAATACAAGTTTGGAGGCGAGCCGCCGATAACGTATTTGATCAGGACCGACGAGGGAGCAGCAGGAGTTCTTCAAATACTTGAAGTCGATGTGCCTGCAGAAACGGTGCGATTTCGTTACAAGCTGCTGGAGGAAGACTACCGGCCAATACCTTCCAAGCATGCGGACTTCGGCCCGACAATAGAAGTTGTGATCGACGACACGGACAGGACTAGAGCTACCAGCTTTATGGACCTTGATACAGGCGAGTTTGTTGAAGCTCCTGAAGGCATTCTTGGATACACAGGGGGTGGCCATCAGTGGCTCAAAGAGAACGGAGTAGATGTTTTCGGCTTTGCCAAAGAACACGACCAGCTCCGGGGGATGATGGGCATTGGTATGATCGCGTTTCCAACATCGAAGGAGGACTGGGACTGGCCGCCGGTTTCCCTGCTTGAAAGCCTTCGCCATGTTCCGTCTCAGGATGAGTCCTCATCATGGATTCGCTCTCACTGGAAGCAGTTCGGCCTGGATGCGCCCGCGACGTACATAATCAGGACGAACAAAGGTGTGCCTGGAGTTCTTCAAATACTGGAGGTCGATCCCGTTGCAGGAACTACACACTTCCGCTACAAGCTGATGCAAGACATGAAGGCCAGCAAGCCAAAGGCTGCTTCGGCCACGACCAAAACTCTCGGCCCGCCGAAGATCACACATACAGAAGCCATGTCGGTTGCCAGTGGCTTTTTCGCCGCATTGGCAAGAGGAAATACGGAGACGATGAGAGAACTCTATGCCCCCGAGGTCACGCTGAAAGCAGGCAGCCAGTTCCTCAAAGACCAATGGCAGATCAACCCCGGCGGAGAGACGGATAAGGATTTCATAACGGACCGCGACATCTTGCTGATGGCTTATGAAGATCTCTTTATGGTACATGGAAGGGATAATTGGCGAGAGAGATTTGAGCACATCGCAAAGAACAGGGATGAGCTTTCCGATGAGAACATAAAAGACGTGCCATTCGCTGTGGCCAGGACAGGCGATGCTATTCTGAGACATTTCGATGGCCCACAGCCGAAACTGTATCTGATGAGAGCCACCAAGAAACTGCGGTGGTATCCCGCCGATTACGTACCCTCAACCGCTGAGGTCGACAAAATAGGCGAAATGATGGATGCAAAACAGAGCGACGTGGTGCTGACACTGTACATTGATTCCGAAAGCCATGCCCTACACTTTCTGCTCCGACAGGATGAGGAACTGAGGTGGCGAATCATCGCAGAGCGAACCGAGTACTGGGCGGACTGATCCTGATCGGACGATGGGAAGAGCGACCAGGAAAAACCGGGACACAATGCTAGTTTTGTCGTGGTCAATATAGAACAGCGAGATACCGTTCTGCAAAACTAGTTTTGTGTCCCGGATTTTCTCCGACAGCTTTTGCGAACAAAAGGTCGATACTCTTGAAGTCTCCCGACATTCATGTTTCGACTCTGAACATCATTTGCACTTGCCATCTCTCGCAGCCAACGTCACAATAGCAATCCTTCAATCCACCGATCATTCTATGCTCGGCGGGTTGCCGTATTGATTGCCATTGACGACGAAGGAGAATCCGTGAATACCATAGCAAAGAATCCGGACTACCGTGAATTCGACAAGGATATGGAACCTGCTCTAACCATCAACTCCGGGGAGGAGGTCACGTTCGAAACGTTTGACCCTCTCTGCAGCGAGGTGCGAACGGCCGAGCAGTTTATGGAGTTCAGAGCAGAGAATCGAAGGTTAATAGAACAAGGAAAGAAGCCGCTGCTGGGCAATCCCATCACCGGTCCCGTATACGTCAAAGGCGCCGAACCGGGACAGACTCTTGTAGCGGAAATCACCGCTGTGAAACTCGACGCCGATGGCTTCCAGCTCATCGGCCCCAACAGAGCTATCGTCGAAGACGAAGTGCCCGACTGGACCTGCTATCAGGTTGATATCGAAGGTGACGATCTGAAACTGCCAAACGGTGTTGAACTGCCTATCCAACCCGTCATCGGAACATTTGGCAATGCGCCCGCCGGTGAAATAACGAATCTCGCATGTCGATCCTGCGGTAACTACGACGTCCCCGCGGCAACAATTGGCAGCAAACTGTACATCCCCATCGAAGTCCCCGGAGCACTGTTTTCACTGGGCGATGTGCACGCTTGTCAGGGCGATGGCGAGGTGGTGGGCGCACCGGAAATTGGCGCTCATGTGACAGCTCGCCTGACTGTGCTTGACCACAAGCATTCGGATTGGATGATGATTGAGGACGAAGAAAATTGGTACACGCCCTGCCCTGGTGCCGACGAATATCAGGCTGCTCGCCGTGCCGTTTTTCACAACGGCGAATTCATCAGCAAGAAATATGATGTGGAGTTCAAGGACGCTCTCATCGTCCTGACGATGATTGGGAAACTGGCTCTCTCTCGAACAGGTAAGTGGGGAGATAACGAGCCAATCGCCTGCTCCAGCTTCTCGAAGAAGCTTGTAGAGAAAGCTGTAGGAAATTATCGCAGAACAGATTGAGCTTCTGCCAAATCAATTATGAGGGTGTAGAGAGCAGTGTACTGTCAGTGGCTTTCCGATTCCTCCGCCTTGCGGATGTCTGTATCGGAAATAGGCTCTTTCTCTTGAATCTCGATCGCGTACTTCAGTGATTTCTCATTTGGATCGAAAACGTCGATCATCTGTCTTGTAACGTCAATATGTTCGGCATTCTTGTGTGTTGCGAGGGCAGCGTCGTTCCACTTGGAAACAAGCTGGGTAAGGCCGTGTTTTTGCATGAGTGCTGTCATCTCATCTTCTACATTCGCCAGAATGTCATCAACGGGAGCGGTTCCGAAGCCTTGAGAATGAGCCTTTTTCTGCGAATCCCGACCTTGCTGCTCACATTTCTTCATGAGTTCAGTATCGCCGTTCTTCTTCGCCATTTGATAGACTTCCATTAGCTTTCCCATTTTCGCTTTGAAGAGTGCACTGCCGTGATACGCGACGGCAATGGAGCGCGAATCGTAAATGCCAATCCGATCCCGTTTGGGTGAGAGCGGTTCTTTTGGCGCCATTTCGGGGTTCTCACTCGACTTGTCTGTTGTCGGATGTTCCAGGAACTGTTTTAGGCGTTCCATCAGAGTCGCGAAATGTTTTTCGTTAGTCACTTCAACGTGTGTGTCGAAGAATGCAACGCAACGCATGCCGTCGTGGCGCGGCGCGTTCTCCCAGATCATTGGGGTGATGCGTTTGAGTTCATCTTTGCACTCTATGCGTTTCTTCGTAAGATCGAATATTGAATCGTAACTCGTCAGCAAACCATCGAGTTCTTGTGGATCATTGTCTGCAGGACAGATGAAGACATCCCTTTTTTGTTCCGGAATCCTATTCTCACGTATCAGGGCGGCAAGGCTGCCTGGGTAGGATTGTCCATCACCCTGCACTGATAAAGCGCGGTGACATTGTGATGCAATATACCGCAGTTGGTGCATGCACTTGCTTCTGCTGTCAGTTAGCTGCTTTGTCTTGAAGACCCACGCATATGGAACGGCGGCCTTGCCTTCGGGATCACGGAAATTTGTGTAGCGAGGGCTGTTGATACCCACGGCGTAAAGAGTGTCGGGCATCAAGTTGACTTCAAGGACGCAGGTCTTCCCGTCATTTTCCCAGCGAGGCCCTGAACCTTCGATGCCTGGGAAGGGACCGATTGTGTTGAGGGTTACCCAGGACCATGACCGTTCCGCGAGCATCGGCCTGTCGAAGGTGACCTTGATCTCGCCAAGTTCAAAGTCAACGTCAACAGCACGATTTGCCGGTTCAGTTTTGATAACATAGGGCGGGATCACGCTTTTGTCGACGCTGTCGTCATTAACGCCCAATCCTATGACTGGTCCCATGCTATCTTGCTTAGCTGTCGCAGGTGTTTTCTTTTCGATAAGTTTGTAGCGGATCCTCACGGTTTTGGGTTCTGAGTGATCGTCGACTGCCAGTATCTGCAGTACTCCCGTACCACCTTCGCGGGTTCTGAATAGAAAGGTTGCCGGCACTTGGACGCGAGAACTCATGATAGCCATTGGGGCGGGTGTTGCCCTATCCAGACTCTTCAGGACAGATATCGGCGGGTCATCCCAAGCTTCGCTATCTACGGCAGCGACAACAACGTCAAAACAGCTAAGGCCACAAATGCTGATGCCCGTTTCGAAGCAAGCATCGATACCGTTTTCCAACAGCCAAGCGGTACTGTGTTCTCCGCCAACGGTTCGCACTATATCAGGCTGATCGAAGAGTGTGCCTGTGTCCAGGTCCACCCCCGGGCTCCCCTTGTCATGATCGACAATTACGGACAGTTCCTTCGTTGGCCCAAACACTGCTCGTTCTGTGACTGGATTGAAGCTTGTTTGCTGACGAACGACTGGTTCTTTCTTCTCGACAAGCTTGTAACGGATGGATAGGTAGGACCGCCCTGACGTTACCGTACCTATGATCTGCACAATACCTTGCGTTCCCTCTCGTGTCTTGAACAGGCAGGTCGACGTGCCATATTCTTTCTTTTCCTCACTTCCATCTTCCGCGCCCAGCAGAATGCTGTACACGCCAGGTTGAATCCGGTCTGGTATGGCAACGGGTGGTGCATTCCAGGCCTTTTCATCAACCCAGATCATTGTGGTATCAGAGAACTCAATGGAAGCTCCGAAGAAACCTTTGGGATTACAGCGAGCGTCAATCCCATTGTTCCTAGCCCACTGTATTTCATCGTTACCATGAAGGCCTTCTGGCTTGGACAGTATTTCTCCTGTATCAAAGTCGATACAGTTCATGCGAGACTCGACCATCAGCTCTTTAACAGGTCCATAGCTCATTCGCCCGATTTCTTCTTTCCCAAGCTGGATGATGAACATTTCCCTTTCTCGGTGACCTTTGATGAAGATGTTGTTGCCAGCCTTGGTGATTCGCAACTCTGTGTCCCCGATAGACAGGACTTGGGTGGGATGTCTTTCGAAGTCCTGTATCTGGTCCATTATGGCTTTCAGATCGAGATTCTTCACCTTCTCCGTGTTGACCTCAACTACCGTGAAGGTAGTTGGTATCTCTTTCCTCACTACTGAGTAGACCGGCTCATAGTCATCCCCTCCTTTCCAAAGGGAGATGTCGTATCCTTTTTGCGACTTGCGAGCAATGAATACAGCCTCCAACTCAACCCCGTTTTCTGCCACAACGAAATCAATGTGGATTGTCTGCTGGTTCTCCGGAGCAAGCATTATGCCCAGTAGGATCATGAAGGCACGTGTCAATTCTGATGCTGCTTGCATAGTCTCTCCTTTTCCAGCGTTGGCAACGGGGGGAGGTTGTGGTTCTGACGGATTCCTCACAGCTACATATGCCACACTGCCACCAGCGATGGCAACGGCCGCGGTGAGAGCAACGAGTTGTACCTTCAGACCAATGACTGAGGCTGTTGCTGTAGCGGTTGCTGCGGCAGAAGAACCGGTTGCTGCAGTTGCTGCTGCTGTTTTGCCGAGACCTGCCATTGCTATTTTGCCGAGAGCAGCAGTCAAGGCGGCCGGGGCGGCGGCTTGAGCCATATTTTCGCCGAGAAGTGTGAGCAAGAGGCCGGAAGCCGCGACAATACCGGCCTTCTTGAGTTTCTTGCGAAGTTTCTCAACACCGGTGTTGATCCGCCGGGACATGGTTGCCGGTGAGGTGTTCAGTTCTTTTGCTATGTCGACTTGCGTGCGGCGTCGGAGGAAGTGCTCGATCAGAATATGCCGCAGATCGTCGGGCAATTCATCCAGTGCCTCATCGATTGCAGGGGCTATTTCCTGCCAGGTTGTGTCGTGTTGGCTGGCCGCCTTGTTTTCGCTGTAGATCTTTTCGCGACGTGTCCGGGCCTGTTGTTGTTTTGCGATATTGATGGAAACATGGGTGGCTCGCCGGTGGAGCCAGCCTGCTGGTGAGGTGTGTATCTTGTCGGCTTGGCGTGCCATGCTGAGAAAGCATTCTTGTGTAGCATCCTCGGCCCCAGCCATGTCACCAAGGATTCTCAGGCACACGCTGTAGACGAAGTGTTGATACTTCCCCACAAGTGCCGAAAAGGCCTCGGCGTCGTGAGTCTCAGCGTAGCGTGTTACGAGTTCAAGATCCGCATTCATCGGCTGTGATGTCCTCCACAATAGAGACAAAACCGGTGTGCGGATATTTCACTGTTTCTCCGTGTTGATATCATTGGAAGGAAGGCCGTAATGTCTGATAAGGACTCTCGCGATATCTCTGCTCGAGATGATCTTGGTGTCTACAACCCAAGCATCAGCATGCTGGCAAAGAGGCTGACGGGAGCCTGTTCGCGTGCGTCTTCCACAACCTGGTTGAGGTTTGTGAGCAGTTGGTCGGCTTTTTCGTAGAGAGCTTTGTCCTTGAACAGCATGCCTATCGTTCCTTCGCCCTTGGAGAAGGACGAGAGTGCATCTCCGATCGTGGTCAGTGCCACGCGCAGTTCAGCGTAAAGTTCCTCATCGTGGACGAGGTGGCCCAGCAGGCCCTTGCCTTCTGAAATATTCCTGCCTAGGTCACCAAATCCGGACAGTGCGTCAGAAGCATTTTCATATAGCGTCTCATCTGAGTACAGCTTGCCCAGCGTGCCTTTGCCGGCTTTTATGGATTGTGTGATGTCTTTCATGTCGGCGACGGCGGATCTGGCGTCAACGTACAATGCTTCGTCGGTAGCAAGTTTACCCAGTGTGCCTTTGCCTTCTTTGATTCCGCTGGCGACGGACTCGATTGAGTCAACCATTGCCGTGATCTTTTCGCCGAGCTCTTCGTCGCGGAGAAGCTTGCCAAATGTGCCTTTGCCGGCTTCGACGTCTTTTGTCATTACTCTGATGGACTCGACTATGTCTCCAATATTACTTGTGACATCTGACTCTGCGATCAATTGCCCCAGGAGTCCTTCTGCCTGATCGATCTTCGCAACAACTTGCCGCACTTCTTTGATGAGCATGGACAGCTCGGCCAGAGGGTCTCCGACAGATTGTCCAGTGAGAACTTGTTCAGAGTCGACCTTTTTTGCATCAAATGTGCCGGGATAGATCGAGACAAAACGACCGCCCAGCGGTGATACACTTCGTACCTGGATACGATATCCTTCATGGATGTCGGGTTTCTGCGTCAGGTCGCAGGTCACGACGATTCTCCACTCATCGTCCGGTGGTGAAACGTCGTACACCTTACCGATTTGCGTGCCCTGGACGCGCACTTCATCGCCCTTCTTCAGGCCTTCGACGTCATCAAAGCTTATTCGCAGGACATGCCTCTCCACCCACGGATTGCGGATTCCGCCGATGACGACGGTGAAAATGCCAAGAATCACCAGGGCGGCAATGAAGACAGCACCAACGAGGGCTTCTCTAGGATATTTCATTTGTGAACCTCTCAATGCTAGGTCGATAAAATACTGAACGAATTATGTCGCAAGCAGACCGGAAGTATCGCCGTCGATGAATCGGCGTACCAGCGGGTTCTGCGTGTGTTTGATTTCATCCGGCGTTCCGGTTTGGACAATCTTTCCTTCGTAGAGCATCGCTATTCTGTCGCCTACCGTGTAGGCACTGTGCATGTCGTGCGTAACCACAACAGACGTAACATTGAGCTTGTCCTTGAGATCGAGGATTAGCTCGTTTATGTGATTTGCCATGACGGGATCAAGGTCTGATGTCGGCTCGTCGTACAGTATGATCTGTGGATTTCGTATGATTGCGCGAGCAAGAGCCGCCCGTCTTTTCATTCCGCCGCTCAACTCAGAAGGCATTACCTTTGCGGCATGCTCCATCGAAACCAATGCGAGAGTCTCACGGGTTTTCTCCGCAATTTCCCGGTCCGAGAGATCCGACAACTCCCGTAGGGGCAGAGCGACGTTGTCTTCCACATTCATCCAGTTGATGAGCGCGCCAGACTGGAAGCACATTCCAAATCTTCTCCTGACAGTAGCCAGATCGCTTCCGGTCGTCTTCGCGACGTCAACTCCGTCTACCAGTATCTGTCCTTTGTCGGGTTTGTAGAGGCCGACAATGTGGCGCAGCATTACCGACTTGCCACCCCCACTGCCGCCCAGGACGACGAGCGTTTCGGAATCTTCAATGCGCAGGTTGATGCCATTGAGGACCTTATTGCCTTCAAACTGCTTGTGTACGTCGATCAACTCGATCATCAGTAGAAACACCCGATAACGCTTGTGAGGAAGTAGTTGAAGACGATAATCAGGATAAACGATATGACGACAGAACTGCGTGTTGCCCTACCCACACCTTCCGCTCCGTGATCGGCCCTCAGTCCTTCCGCAGAGGCGACGACTGCAATCAGCATCCCGAACACAAATGACTTGAACAACCCGCCGTAGACGTCCACCATCACGAGTGCCTGACGGGCGCTACTGAAGTATGCCTGATAGCTTACGCCAATCTGTAGTTGCCCGACAATGGCCCCTCCGAGAGCGCCCACGAGGTCTGCGATCATTGTCAGGACCGGAGCAAAGACCATCAGCGCAACAAAGCGAGGCATTATGAGGAAAGGCACCGGATCAATCGACATCACTTCGAGCGCGTCGATCTCGTCCGAAACCTTCATTGTTCCGATCTCGGCAGCTATGGCGGAGCCAACTAGTCCGGCAAGGGTAATGCAGGTCATAATTGGCCCCATTTCGCGGCACATGGCTCCGGCTACTATTGCACCGATCTCCTCCTGCACACCGAAGTCGCGCAGCTCAATACCTGACTGCAACGCCAATACCATACCGCTAAAGAGAGCTACAAGCAGCACAACGGGCAGACTCATGATGCCGCTGCGAAAAAATTGCTCCATTATCGAATCACGACGGGCGTATGCATGGCGCAGGGCACTGAGTGTTCGCACGAATAAAATGGCCGCAAAGCCGGCACTCTCAAATGCCGACAGCACACCTTGTCCGACTCGCACAAAAATAGACATTATTCTTGAGACGACTCCGTTGATATCTTGGACATGTTTCTCTATTCAGTATCGTCCTGCTCTTCCGTTGTATTATGCCCTCTACTATGGCCGAAAGGCAATGACGCTCCGAGTATCTTCCACGTGCTGGCTCCATTCCGGTGCGAATAGCGCAATAACCCACCAAGGAACGAGAGGCTTCGGTTCTGAGCATCTCTTTCCCAGTCAAGAAGCGGCCCGACACTGATCTTCCTGTATTCATTGCCACGCTCATTCACAAAGAGTCGGCCCACCAGTCGGAATGACGTGTTGCCGGTTGCAGAGCGCTTAGATTCGATGATCTTCCAGAATACCGACCAGTTTCTCTCTATCCCATCCGGGTCCTCGAAAGGGAAAATAGAGAGGGCTGTCAAAGATGTGCTTCCATCGGTGTCTCGTTGATATCGCAACAAAGGCCAAATTCGCATCGAGCGGGCAATTGTGTCACCATCGGCTTTGCTTCTGCGCTGGTCCAGATAAGACGGCCAGGTTGCTCGTTCTTCAATCCTTTTGTCGCCCGCGGATCCGGTGCTGTATTGATATAGTGGCCACAATACATAGCGACGCTCTTTGTTGGCTTTTACTGTATGTCCATAAAGAGGCCACACTGTTGTCCTCTGATAATCATCGCCTTGTGCAAAGCTGATCAACGGAGCTGGAACGCTCCAGGCGGAGTAATTCCGCGAAGGTATCTCGTGGTGGCTGAAGAACGGCCACAGAACAGCAGTACTTGATGCTTTGGGGCTTCTGTACTGGCCGTAAAGCGGAAATATGAAGAATCCCTTCCCCTTCTGGCCATTGCCTACGTCTTTCGCGCGGCAACTAAAGAACGGCCACAGCAAAAAGCCATGGGCAAACTCTTCACCCTTTGCAGCGTAACCTGCGAGGGGCCAGGCTCGAATGTATTTGTAGTCGTTTGCGTGTGTATAGGAGAAAAAGGGAAAGACGATATTGTGGCTCTGGCGATCCCCCACTTCAGTGTGCAAGTACATAGGGAATAGAAACGTATCGATCTTGTCATACCCGAGTTTGTCGTACATTTTGCCGTAGATGGGTGTGATAGCAAAGCGCCCTTTCTCCGGCACTTCCCCACTGATCCGAAGCAAAGGAAGAATGGCACGTAGCGATCGATCTCCCTGAGGTGTCTTTCGGTGACAACTCCAGTAGACCGGAAACAACCACGTTTTCTGATCGTCAGCGGAGCGATTGTCTCTGGTTTGGAAAACCGGGTAGATGGATTGCACTTCGTACGCGTCTTCTGCAGGTTCTTTGCGGAAATTGAGTAGCGGATGAACACCACACTGGTAGTGCTCTTCTGACTGGTCTATCTCGCCAAGGGGCCAGAAGAATTCGGTGTGACTTGTTTTTAGTTCCGGATCGGACTCTCGGTAGAATACGGGCCACGTATTGGTGCTACGCTGTTGAGTGCAACCAGACAACGTGGCAACAAGGGGGAGTATCGAGACAAGAGAGATGAAGCTGACGATTTTCACACACCACCGAGTCATGCCCGTACCGGCTTCCCAGTGAGCTGATCTCAATTCATCCCTTTCGCTCGGTTGCAGAGCGTTCTCTGTAGTCCTTTCCCTCATCTGCGATCTTGAACGCGCAGAAGTCGCCGCACATTGAGCAGACGTGATCATCATCGGGTGGCCCTGCTTCCCGTCTGCGGCGAGCAGTCTCGGGATCAATGCACATGTCGAGTTGTTGCTTCCAATCTCTGGTCCGACGGAGTTCCGCAAATCTACGATCCCAGTCGGCAGCACCAGGTACGCCCTTTGCGATATCTGCCGCGTGAGCTGCTATGCGGGAAGCAATCACGCCTTCCTTGACATCCTCAGCGCTAGGAAGTCCGAGGTGTTCCGCTGGCGTTACGTAGCACAGGAAGTCGGCGCCGGCTGCAGCGGCTACAGCTCCCCCGATAGCGGCAACAAGGTGATCATGTCCCGGCGCAACGTCAGTTACCAGTGGCCCGAGCAGATATAGGGGAGCCCCTTTGCAGAGTTCTTTTGCTGTACGCACTTGGGCAGGCACCTGGTCCAAGGGTACATGTCCGGGACCTTCAACGATCACCTGCACCCCTGCCTCGCGTGAGCGAAGGACCAATTCTCCCAGCACTATCAGTTCGTGGATCTGGGCTCCGTCCATCGCATCCGCCAACGCACCGGGTCGCAGTCCGTCGCCCAGGCTAAGTGTCACATCATGTTCGCGTGCGATGGCCAGTATCTCGTCGAAATGTTCGTAGAAAGGATTTTCCTTCTTGTTGTATCGGATCCACTCGGCCATGAAAGAGCCGCCGCGGCTGACAATGTCGCAGATGCGCGGAAATCTGTCGAGTGTGTCAATTACTGCTCGCGTGACACCACAGTGAATCGTCTGAAAATCCACCCCTTCGCGGGCGTGACGCTCGAAAGCGTCTAGCATGTCTTTGGCGGTCATGTCAACAATCGAGTGTTCATGTGCGACAGCATTGACGGCGGCCTCGTAGATGGTCACAGTCCCAACGGGCACGGTTGATCGGCTGAGGATCTCGGTGCGGATCGTCTGTAAGTCGCCGCCGGTACTGAGGTCCATGACGGCATCGGCTCCGGCCTGTATGGCGGCGTCGAGCTTTTCGAGTTCCTTGTCGATTTCAGGATAATCTCGGGAGGTGCCCAGGTTTGCATTGACCTTTGTTCGCAGTCCCTGGCCTATTGCACAGGCAAGGGATGCCTTGCGGTTCTTGTTGCTTGGGAGCGCAACCTGACCGGACACGATTTTGCTGCAAAGCTCGTCTTCAGATATGTGTTCCTGCGCCGCGACAGCCTTCATAACGTTACTGATGTTTCCGGCGCGGGCCAATTCCAACTGCGTCATTTTTCGGTGGCCTCTACGTTCGGGAGCAGCTTATTCTTTTTTGCTGCATCCAGAACTTTTTCCAACTCTCTAATGATTTCCATTTCTTTTGCTGTGGGAACAATTCCCTGTGCTTTCCCTTTTTCGAGCAAGCTGTCAAGCTCTGGAGGAATCTCTGCTCCAGTGAGATCGACAGACAGGTCTATTTCTTCTTCAGTCGTGGCGGCGGGAATGGTGTCGACGGATGTAGAAGCATCCTCCTCTTTAATGGCGCCGGGAACGATCTGAATATGGCCGTCTTTCATTGTTGTGGCATGCAGCGTGGTGAGGGGGGCTCTTTGATCGCGTACGATTCTTGCAACGTCTGCCATTGGAATGGTCTCTTCAGCTTCTTCCGTCATTACTATCACGGCCTTCGACGCCTGCATAAGGATAGTACCCTTCACTTCGGTGCCGTTTCGAAGGTATATGACATCACTTGCTTTGTGCAATTTTACGTTGGCCTCGCAGAACAACGGTGACAGCATGACGCCAAGCAGAGCCAGACCAGTGACCACGACCATGGTTCTCATCGTTTTGCTCCTCTCTTGCCGGTTGTTGAGCGGCGTAAACCTCGTGTTGTATGTCCTTGCGACTGAATGGAAGGTCTCTTCCTGCGAACAGGTCGGCCACGTGGCTGAGACAGTGCCGTTGAAACGAGCGTCTTCAACTCACCTTCTGTCAACGGGCGCCACTCACCCGGCGACAGTCTTGAGTCCTTCAAATCACCTATCGCAATGCGTTGAAGTCGCGTGATCGGAAATCCTTGGTTTGCCAGCATTCTTCGGACTTGCCGATTACGGCCTTCGCGAATTGTTATGTCCACGACGCTTTCGTTTGTGGTGCGTCGAACCACTGTTGCGTGAGCACGGGCGGTCTTTCCCTCACTCAGGAAGATACCCGAACGAAGCTTTGCCACAGCCTTTTCTGTTATGCGACCCTTGACTGTCGCTCGATAAGTCTTTGGCACTTCGTATCTCGGATGGGTCAGTCGGTTTGCGAATTCGCCATCATTTGTAACTACGATCAAACCCTCACTGTCCACATCCAACCGTCCGACCGGAAAGAGACGCTCGTGGCGACCTCTGAAGAAGTCGACAATACGCAACCTGCCTGCAGAGGCACCGTTTGTCGACAGCACGTCTCGCGGCTTATTGAAAAGAAAGTACACGTGCTGCTCAGTCCGAATCGGCTGTCCATCCACCTTGATGTCCTGCCGCTTCGAATCGACCTTTGTGCCAAGCTCTGTGACCGTCTTGCCGTCTACAGTGACTCGGCCTTCAAGGATAATATCTTCACATTTTCGGCGCGAGTCGATCCCGGCGTGCGCAAGTACCTTTTGCAGACGCTCCAGGCCCGGTTTGTTGGCCGCGCGTTTCTCTTTGTTATCCATTCATGTGTATTTTAGTCTCGGCACCGAAACTTTGCAACAAGCGCAGTGTGTTGAGGAGATGTAAATACGGTCTTATCGGGGCATTCTGTTTGAACCCCAGAGCAGCAATTCGAGCTGGTCTCCTCCTGTAACGGCGTATCTTTTGAGAGAGGCTGGTATTACGAGAGTCTCGCCGCGTCGTATCGGACACGTCTCCTTCAGCTTATCGCCGTACAGAATTTTGCCCCTGCCCGCAACGACCGTGATTCCTTGGAATTGCTCAATTGAGGACTCGAAGTGGCCGTGGTGCAATTCCATGCAGAAGTGCTCACAACAAGCCAGCTTCCGGTGAGACGCGGCATTGGCCCGCTTGACCAGTGGCTGCTGGTCTGCAAAGTCGATTGAGCCGAGTGACTCCTTGATGTGCAGCTTTCGCTTCTTTGTCTGCTTGCGCTGCCAATCAAAGAGCCTGTAGGTTGTGTCGGAGTTTTCCTGCACCTCAGCCAGCAGGATGCCGGCGCCGATGGTATGTACGGTGCCGGGCTTGACGAAGAGGCAATCGCCCTTCTGAACGGAGACACGACGAGCCACCTGAGGCACTCGATTTTCCTCTATAGCCTTCTCAAGCTGCTCTTTTGTGACAGACCTTTTGAGGCCGTAGATCATCCTCGCATTCGGCCGTGCCTCAAGGATGTACCAAGCCTCGGTCTTGCCGTTGGGTTCGCCAGAGAATAGCCTTGCTTTTTCACTGTCAGGGTGAACTTGAATTGAGAGATCGCGCCTGGCGTGGATGAGTTTGATGAGCAAAGGGAATCGATCCGGGAAATTCCGAGCGACTTCTTCGCCCAGCAGTTCAGGGCCACGTTTGATAACTAGTTCGTGCAGAGTGTGGCCGCGAAGCGGGCCATTGGCAATGATACTGCGAGCGCCGCGCCGGTCGGAGACTTCCCATGATTCACCAATTTTCTGATCCTGGGGAAGCTTCTTTCCCCATTGTGCGAGACGGCGTCCGCCCCACACCTTGGAAACCAGTATGGGCTCAAACTTCAATGGATAGAGTGGTGTCATCTTCATTATCTAAATGGGAGCTATGAGCCTGTCAATCAATATCTTCCTATACATTCTCGGCTGCTTCGTGGCCTCAGTTTGCCTTTTCGACCTTGATACTAACCGTCATGATACTGTCTTGCTCGTTCCAACCAAAGTCGCATGCAATTATACCATTCTACGTACTTCAGTTGCCGTTCAACTGTGTTCAAACACTATCAGTCAAACCCACGGTCGCCGGGTATCACACCGAGCTTTTCGCGGAGCTTCAGGCATTCTTCTTCCCAGTTGTCTGTGCGACGGCGCATCTCCCCTACCCACGCCGGTTCTTTGCCCGTGGATTTTGGATTATCGTTGATTACGTTAGACAATTCTGTCGGATCGGTGCGCAGGTCATAAGCTTCATCGCCCCACTGACTATCCCTGATGTAAGAGAACTCTGAGGTGCGAGCATTTTGTAGAAGGGCCTTTCTCCGTCCGGCCTCATAAGTGCCCTTGGGAAGTGTGTCCTTCAGGTGACCGTGATAGTCGCCTACCTGAGCGAAAAGACATTCGTGAAGAGGCTCATTGGCACCGTCACCGACCCACCCCAGCAGATCCTTTGTCTGGGCGTAGTCCGGAACGTCAATTCCGGCGAGAGTCAGCATCGTAGAAAAGAGATCGGCCGTCTGGACGAGGCCGCTTATGTGTTTATCCCGTGGCGCATTCATCCCTGAAGGAGGCACAATTATGAGCGGGACGTGCAACAGACACTCGTAGGGCACTTCGCACTTCATGAAAAGACCCTTCTCGCCCGCGAAGTCACCGTGGTCAGCAGAGAATACGATCCAGGTGTTTTCAAGCAGGTCATGCGATGCCAATGCATCATGGATTCGTTTCATCTGAGCATCGACACACGCGATCATGCCGTAGTAAGTGGCAATGACTTTCTTAACATCATAAGAGCTAGCCGCAGCAGTATTGACCGCTTTCAACGCTTCGTGTTGCCAAGCTGGTCGCCCGTCATCGTTCCCGAAATCCGGCAATGTGATCTTGTCGGGATCAACAATCGAATCATACGGTGGCGGAACAAAATACGGCGGATGCGGATCATTGAAAGAGACGTGCAGGAAGAACGGTGCACCGGCGTCCACCGCGTTGTCGAGCATCTTGATTGCACGGTTGGCCAAAACTGCCGACTGCCCTTCTTCTGGCTTGCAATCCAGAGCTCCCGAAGACCAGCCGCAATCAGTTCGCCCGTGTGAGTATTTGAAGTTCGTTGCATCAAGCAGCGGTCCCATCTCCCACAAGTCCGATTGCTCGTGCCAGCCGCGACCAAGGTTTCGGCCCAGCTCGTAATGTCCAACGGCTGCTGTGTAATAGCCGGAATCTGCAAACATCTCGGACATTTGCGGCAGATTCCACGGAGCCTTGTTTTGCCAGCACGTCACCTGATGAACAAGAGGGTGAACCCCCGTGAACACCGAAGCCCGACTGGGAGTGCATATTGTGCTCGGAGTATAGGCGTCACGGAACGTAATGCCGTTCGCCGCCATATGATCAGTGAAAGGCGTGGGCACAAGATTGTTGCCATACACGCTCGTAGCCGAAGCCTTCTGCTGATCGGCAATTATGTAGACAATGTTCGGACGCTTGCTATCACGACTTGCCATGTGCCATGCTCCTCAGAGACCATAAACACTAGTTAAAATCAGATTCTGCCGCCTATGCGGCGGCCGACCATACGGTATTCCTGGAAGTATTTCAAGTACACTTTGGATTGCGAGAGAATTCCCCTCTTTCGCTCTTCAGGGATATGCTTTTTCAGCGGACACGCGGAAACAGAGGTTCGACCACCTCCACGGATTTTCTGCCAAGAGCCTCAAGTATCTTCTTACTGGCGTTGGGCAGGAAAGGTTCCAGCCAATAGCCCACGCAGCGCAGATCGGACAACCATTTGCGTAAGTGCTGCCGAACACTGATGCGGTCGTTGGCCTTGAGAGATTCCCACGGTTTTTCTCTTTCAATATCTCGATTCAAACGAGATACAATCGACCACAGCGATGCTATCGCCTTGTCGAACTCGTAGGAGTTGAGAGCTTCAGTATAACCCGCCGGCGGCTCTGGTATCAGCTCACACTCGTGTTGTCCGTATTTGGCGCGTTCACACAGAGTGGTGAGGCGACTCAGCAGATTTCCCAGTTCATTTGCGAGGTCGGCATTGTAGATTCCTGTGAAACGCTCTTGCGAAAAGTCGCCATCTTCATATGGCGACACAGCTCTCAACAGATAGTGCCTTACCGCGTCCGCCCCGTAGGTCTCCACGTACTCCAATGGGTCGACGGTGTTGCCCAGTGACTTGCTGATCTTCTGATTGTCTATTGTCAGGAAACCGTGCACGACTATCTCATCAGGAGTGGGAAGTCCGGCGGAGATCAGCATTGCGGGCCAATATACTGCGTGGAACTTCCACACGTTCTTTCCTATGACGTGAATCTTTTTGGTGTCCTCGCTCCAGAACCGTTGCCAGTCGTCGCCCTGTCCAAAGCCGAGGCCGGAAATGTAGTTGGTGAGAGCATCTGCCCAGACGTAGATGACCTGGGATGGATCATCCGGCACAGGTATCCCCCATCCACCGGCACGCGCAGCTTCACGTGACACGCTGAAATCGTGAAGGCCGCTTCGGATGAAACTCAACACCTCATTCTTGCGCTTACTCGGTATGACACTGATCCGACCAGACTCTATGAGATCTTCGATCTGAGATTGGTAATGTGAAAGGCGAAAGAAGTAGTTTTCCTCTTCGACAGGTATTGGCGGCTTTCTGTGGTCGGGGCAGCATCCGTCCACAAGGCCCTTTTCCAGCACGAAATCCTCACAACCGACGCAATATAGCCCTTGGTAGCTGGCCTTGTAGATATCGCCCCGCCTTAATTGTCTCCAAAGCTTGTGCACTGCGAGACGGTGTCTGTCTTCTGTAGTTCGTATGAAGTCGTCATGCGATATCTGGAGGGAATGGCAAAGATTCTGAAAGGCCAGGCTGTTCTCACTAACCAATTGTTCAGTCGGAATGCCTTTTTCACGGGCAGCGGTGACATTCTTGAAGGCGTTTTCGTCTGTCCCGGTCTGGAATCGTGTTGCATTGCCAATGAGTCGATGGTAACGAGCGATCACATCGGCCTGCACCAGCTCAAGGGCGTGCCCGATGTGAGGTTGGGCATTTACATACGGAATTGCGGTCGTGACGTAGATTGTCTTTTTCATTGCTATCTCCATGCGGTCAATCCAAACAAAAAGGCCCAGGGACGATTGTTCGTTCCTAGGCCTGACTAAGCGTTACTGTTGGGATTACCTACTTTCGCATGGTGCCCGAGCCAGCAACACAGCAGGCCCCGGGCATCGCCATTCGCGATACTTTGCTGAGGGCGAGTTGTGTTATCCGACTCGGCATAGCAATCTCCTTTTGAGCCACTAGTATAATCGGCCGGAAACCGGAATATCAATAGTCTCAAGTGAGAATCACAATTGCCGCTCATTCTTTTCTCATGTGCAGGACCCTTTCGTCTACATGACGGATCATCGTGTGACAGATGGGAAGGAAATGCCTAAGCCAAAAGCGGGCACCCGAAATGTTCGCTGGCTCGAAATCCACTGCGCACCTTTCATAACCAGCCGACCTGGCCCACTCCAACGCGGTGTTGAGCAATGCGGACCCCACACCCCTCCCTCGCAAATGCTCTTTGGTGAATGCGCGTGTAATGCTGGCGGTTCTTCCATCGCGGATTATGCAGGCAGCACAGTAACTGGCTGGTGCGAGGCCGATGCAACCTACAGCCTTGCCACCACAGAATGCAAGCCAGATTGCATTCGATGAATCCTTTAGCAAATGTTCGTAGAACACTCTCCCTCGTTCATCCTCGGGGAAGAGAAAGACCGGAGCAGCGGCCAAGTGTTGCCGAAGTTCGGTGCTCAACCCCTGCACGGCGTCAGCATCCTTTGGTGTTGCTCTTCGGATTACAGCGTCAGACTCTGGCTTGTGGACAGGCTTCAGGTCCCTGATTGCATCCACCGCCGCAAGTCCAAATCCGTTCCAGAACAGGCTATCGATTGCTTCAGAATCGCCGGGAAGCGTGGTGACGAGGTGGTTAACGCGACCATCCGCAACCCACCTAGAGGATAGATGAGCGTACATCTCTTGGTAGGCCCGCCGTGACTGGTCTCGCACTGCCGCATTGGCCCATTCTGGACTGTAAATGCCCGCCTGTCTCTGAAGGTCGGGATTACCAATCCTAGAAGAAATCCAACTACTTTGGTTTCGCGAACAGCGGCCACGCCCGGCGCCCGCTCAATGCCGTTTCGCAGCATTGAGAGAATCACACCAACATCTTCATGAGCGCTCGGCAGAGATGACACACGCCCCCGCAGACTCTTATACCGATTGGCCACCAGGATCGCGCATTCTTCGAGGTGTGTGCCCCGCAGGGGGACAGTATCCATTAGCATTCTCCGTTCCATTCTCCGAATGTGTCAGAACCAAGATGCAACACATCGAGATTGCCGCGTCGCACGCAACGGGCGAACTCCTCGCAATGACAACACTCAAGAGTTCTATCAGTCGTTGCGAAGTTGCAGTGCAACCGAAGCAATTTTGCCTTATTGAAAATCCTTTTCTCATCAGGCCGGTGACTACTTGCCGTCGAAACTCGACAATATACTCTTGGCCGTCTTGATCGCCCAGCGACCTTTTGGTGTGTGCGGATCGAAGAAGAGGAGTTTCTCAAACACAAGAATTGCCAAGAGATAGAATCTGCCGAGTATGTCAGTTGAATCATGATCCGTGCCATAAGCCGCGCGAAAACGATCCATGTCGAAATCTACTCCATAAAACGGAAACTGCTCGAAGTAGTAGTCGAACCAAGCGAGTTCCCAACGGGGATCACCTGCCAATGATTCAGAGTAATCAATCACAGCAGCAATCCGCCCGGCAGTCGGTCCGACGATCAAATTGCCGCTGTGCATTATGTCCCCCATGTGGAGCAGGCGCGGTTTTTCACGCGAGAGTTCCCCACAAAGACGGTCAGGCAGAGATGACAAGATGTCTGCCTCGTGTTGGTCAAGATATCCTCTGTCGAGGTATCGATGTGCCGCCTCATCGCAGTGAAAGAACTCAGGCCAGGACGTACTTACCGGACCTATATCCGGAGCGTACGCGTAAGACCTATTTGAAGAGTCGTCACCAAGAAAGCCAAAGGCTCCCTCAAACTCCAAATCGTGAATTCTTCTTGGTAGCTCACCCAATTCAGCCTCGTCATATGGGCACGCTTCATTCGGACCCCATTCGGCCGGTTCACCATCGATCCATTCCCATATTGCTGCGGCTTCACCGTTCGGTCCGGCGTCTTTACTGAAGGCAACTAGCTCAGGAGCAGGGATTCCAGCCTTTTTGATTTGACTGTGGAAGTGGACGCCGAAAGGTGTGCCAGCACGACGCTTTACTTGAAGAAGCATCATATTTCCGTCTTCCCACATACGAAAGCACTGTGAGTCGTTGCCGCCAACTCTTGGACGGAACTCTTCCAAGCGATCAGGACGATGCCCAAGCAGCATTTCAATGATGCAGAGAGATCGCTCTATCGTTATGTCTGACATTGGCTCTCCTTGAGTTTTACAATAAGGAACCACGCTCTCATTTCGCACTAACAATAGCTTCACTTCCTCAACCGCAGGTAACTCTGGTACCTCCTTTCCGATATTTGCCCCGCCTCGACGGCGTCTTTGATTGCGCAGTCGGGTTCGTGGCTGTGTGTGCAGTTCTGCTCGAACTTGCAGTGCCCTATGTGATGGCGCATCTCGGGAAAGAGTTCCGCAATGTCATTGCCCTTCACTCCCCACAGGCCAAACTCCCGCATGCCGGGTGTGTCGATCACGTGGCCGCCACAGTCGAGTTCATGCATTTCGAGGTTACTCGTCGTATGCTTGCCCTTGCCCGTCTTCTCACTTACGTCATTCACCTTGAGGCCAAGACCCGGTTGGATCGCATTAAGCAATGTCGTCTTTCCCACACCTGACTTTCCGACGAACACTGTCACTCGTCCCTCAAGCACTTCTTTGATTTCGTCCAGGCCTTTCTGTGTCACTGAGCTTGTGAGAACCACTGGATATCCGAGTTTTTCATAGACGTGCAGTTCCGGCATCAATTTGCTCTCATCTGCAAGGTCTATCTTCGTAATGCAGATCACCGCCGGGATCTCGGAGAACTCGGCGTCGGCCAAATAGCGATCCAGCAAGTTCCATTTCAACTTTGGTTGGGCCGCGGCGCAGACAGCTACAATCTGGTCGACATTGGCAGCAATCACCTGTTCAAGCGGCTTTGATCCCGGAGCCCGTCGGCTGAGATGATTTCTTCTGGGACGGACATTCACGATCATCCCGGTCCCATCGCCGGAGTCGATGAAATCAACTACATCTCCAATTGCCACTGGATCGACCTCAGTAATGTCACTCACCTTTACCACCGATGGGTGGAGCGATCCCGGGTCAGCTTCTGGATACACGAGTTCCTTTCTCAGTTTGCTGGATATTGAGCAGACGACACTCTCGCCGTTTGCATGAAGGAAATGTTTCCCTAATGTCTTCTTGAAGACTTTTCCTTGTCTTATTGTGTTATTGTGAATGTCTTCAATTGAGTCCTGGATCACTTGATGTCTCCCGATTCTCTTACCGACTCTGTCGGAAAATGTCTAATCCCCAAGTCCGAACCACGGCCGGTTGTCTTCATTTGTCCCGGCCACTGTAAGACAGCTATTGCCACCTTCCACCGGTAAGTGTCAGTTCAGCGTCACTGGCTTTGGCGTCGCCCCTGTCAGGCACGAGCAGTACTGTAATAGACTTCTTCTTTCATATTGTCTTTTCCTGTGGTTCTTGTTGAAGCTGGCCTCAGTCAAACAGACTGTGGGTGTAACGAAAATATTGGAATAGGAAGTTGTGCGCGTATCACGCCTGCGGCTTGGGATGTGCAACGAAAAAGGCCACCCTCGATTGGGTAGCCCTGAGTGGTCAGCGTTCACAAAGGAACGTTTAGAGGCAAGCCCGTCCGAGGCGTGTTAGCACGACAACGAGATTTCTTATTTGGGTTTTTCGAGTTGTCATACAAATCACCCCCTCTCTGGACGATCATCGAACAACAATATACATTTCAACCAGCACACAGAATATACCACACGTTTCAGATGTGTCAAGGAAATAATGGAATCACAGTCGATACAAAGATTACGGGGTATTAGGCTACGCTGCCGATGTAGCGAGGTCCCAGAAGTGTTCCCACTGGCTGCTGCGGACAAGGCAGCGCAACTGCAGCACATTCTCTGCTTGGGCTT
>Ga0180433_10001373_pt1 | contig 40682 bp, 56 predicted proteins | sample SS_ome_8_FD_132980 | JGI IMG/M metagenome (GOLD analysis project Ga0180433, IMG submission 132980) | Hypersaline lake sediment archaeal communities from the Salton Sea, California, USA - SS_1_D_1 metaG | ecosystem: Environmental > Aquatic > Non-marine Saline and Alkaline > Hypersaline >... | reverse complement strand
CGATGTTATATTTTTTACAATAAAAACTTGCATTAAATATAACGTTGTTAGATAATAGGGGAAAATTAACCAAGAAAGAGGTAAGGCTATGACTATCTATATTAATTTAGAAGACAAAGACGTTTTCGAAAGATTCGTCTCAAAATATAATGAAATTTTAAAAAAAGAAAATGAAAACTTTGATCTTATTAAAGTAGTAAAAGAATTAAATAAAGAAGGAGAACAAAAATGACAATACAAAAAACAGAATATGGAAGTGTTGTAGAAAATGCCAAGCTCTACTCTGCTTTAGCAAAAGCCCAAGGAGAAATGGGAAGTGCTAAATTTAATAAAGTAAATCCTCATTTTCGCAATAATTATGCTAGCCTTTCTTCCATAATGGATACATGTAAAAAACCATTAAGTGACAATGGATTAAGTATATTACAGATCATTAAAACAGACGACAAAGGGCAAATGTTTTTAATAACTAGATTGGCCCATTCTAGTGGACAATTTATAGAAAGTTCATTTGGATTGAAAGCTGAAAAGAATACAATTCAAGGATTAGGTTCAGCTCTTACTTATGCAAAGCGTTATAGTTTATCATCTTTATTAGGAATCGTTGCCGATGATGATGATGATGGAAATGTTGCGGCCAAAGAAGAGTCCAAGTATATAACATCTGAACAAGTCCAAGAGTTATCTAAAAAACTTACTGGGCTTAAGAATGGTGATAGAGCCTCCGTTATTAAAGCAATGGGCACAGGTAATTTAAATGAAATCAAAGCAGATAAATTTGAACCTGTGTGTAGGCTCATAGACAATGCAATTAAAAGAACAAATGGAGAAAACAATGGAAATTAAAGACATGAAACAGGGCTCACCTCAATGGCTTGAGATGAGAAAGACCAAAATAACATCAACAGACGCTTCTATCATTAACGGAACTAATACCTTCAATGGTAATTCTCCATATAAATTATGGCAGCGAAAATTAGGGCTTGCTGACGAACAACCTGTTAACGCAGCAATGATAGAAGGCTCGATATTAGAAGAGACAGCTAGAAATTGGTTTAATGAATCTAGAAAGGTTTCGATGAAACCAGCTATTTTCCTTAATTCTGAACACCAATGGATTATGGCGAGCTTAGATGGTTATAATGAGCATGAAGATTACATTCTTGAGATTAAATGCGGTATTAAAGCATATGAACTAGCCGAAAAGGATAAAATACCTCCATATTCTTATGACCAAATACAACATGCTTTATTTGCCTCCGGGAAATCTCAATGTATTTATATGAGCTATCGCGTTGATAAAAATCCGATTATAATTACAGTTAATTATGACCATGATTATATGGCTTCTCTTCTTGAGAAAGAAAAAGAATTCTATGAATGCCTTAAAGATATGACTCCTCCTCCATTAGGAGAAAAAGATTACGTTGTCATAGATTCTACAGAAGCTAACAAAGCAGCTAAACGTTGGAAAAAGGCTAAAGAAATCTTAGATGAAGCCAAAATAGCCGAACAAGAAGCCAAGAAGTTTTTATTGGAAGAAACAGATGATGGCGCTTGTATTTTCCCATCTGTTGGAGTTCGTGTCGAAAGAGTTCATAAGCAAGGTGCAGTAGATTGGAAGAAAGTCTGTATCAAATGGGAGATTGATGAACATGAACTGGAAGCTTTCAGAAAGCAATCTATTGGATATCCTAGAATAACTCTAATCAAGAAATAACATACCAAATATGGCTTATCTTTTCTTTTAGGTACTTTGAGTCATCTTAGAATAGATAGGCCTTTCCGTTGCCTTTAAAATAAGAATTTGCTTTTTACGAACGAATAAATGTTAAACCTTACACTTTTTGGTACCACATAAACGCTGGATTTTACACTTTTCGGCACGAAACAAAAAGCCTCTCAATTAAGAGAGGCTCAAAAAACATACATACCCACTTAGAGGTATTGCTTCAGTTTAAACAACACATCAATTTATATCAAGGTAACATTGTTATATAAATAAAAAAGCCTCTCAAAATTAAGAGGCTTAAGAACATGTATAAAAAAAAACAGAGCATAAAGATGCTACAGAGGAGAACTTGAAATATTAAGAATTAATATTTAAGTTCATCAAAAGAGATATCTCAGATCAAATAAATAATCAAGCAATTCTAGGCATATAAAAAAAATAATAACAGTCTCATAGAGAAAAATATAACCTGTTAAATTATATGTTTATTTTGATAGAACAAATAATTTGAACAGGCTATATTTCTAAATTAAATAAAAAAAAAGAAAGAGCTAGATAGTCGGGAAACCGTCTAGCTCAATTATAAAACATAAGAAGTCTTACTGTCTTATGTAAGAAAGTCTAACGTATATCAGAATTTAATAAAATACGAAAGATTTTTTCACTTGTAAGACGTAGAACCTCTTAAGTTTATAACATTTAACTATGAGGATGCATATGTCTGATTCAGATACTTTTCAAGTAGAAGACCTAAGTTCATTACATAAATACCGAACAGAATTACCAAATATAATTCTTGATATGGGTCTCGATCCATATGAATTTACTTTATATTCTCATCTTAAAAGAATTGCGGGGGATAAAGGAAACGCTGAAGCTTCTAATAAATATTTGGCTAAAGTTTCATGTATGAGCATTGATAAAGTAAAAAAAGTAAAAAAAATATTAGTTGAAAGAAATTTGATTAAAACCACCATAAGACAAAATAAAGACAAGTCTTTTAAACCTACACTAATTCAAATCATAGATTGGTGGCCGCAGAATTTTGAATATTTTAAATTTAAAAAAAAAGAACGTGAAAACAAATTAAAAGAATTTTTAGTAGGTGATGAGAAAGCCGAGGGGTGGGTGATGAGAAAGCCGAGGGTAGGTGATGAGAACATCCCAAAAGAAGAACCAATTAAGAAGAACCATATTAAGAATAACAAGCCCATTCGGGCTGGTGGTGGACCAAAATATATCCAATTAAGAAAAAAAGTAAGACTTACCGAGAAGCAATTAGATGGTTTATCAAGTGTTTATTCTAAAGAAGAGGTTGACTGGATATTGGACAAACTCAATAGATACAAAACTTTTTATAATCAAGAGTATAGCTCAGACATAAGACCAATAAAAAAATGGGTTATAGGAGCCATGAGAAATGAACGTAATAAAATAGAAGCTAAAAATAACATAAAAGCTAGAAACATCAGCATAATCAAAGAAATTCAAGATGCCTTGGAACGTAAAAATAAAAAAGGTAACTTAAAGATTCAAGGTGATGAAGCCATTGATTCCGTTTTTTTTAAAAGCTGTAACTTGGATAATCCAGGCCTTCCTCAGATTGTAGCAAAATGGTATAGATGGAATTGGGAGGATTAGATGGGCTTAATAGAAGAAAAAGAAAAGCCCAAACACAATTGGTATTGGATAAATACAAACAGAATAACAGCCAGAAAGTTTGTAGAAAATAATTGTCCCTACAAAGCTTTAATGAATGAAATAAATGAAAAATTAGCTTGTAAAGTAATTACTCCGGAAGAAATGTTAAAAGAATTTAATCCATTAAAAGACTCACAAATGAGAATTAAGGCTTACGATACTCACATTGAATTTGCCATTCTATGGGCTAAAAACATCAAGAAAGGTTTAGAAGCCGCGCCTATAGGTTATGAATATGAACCATATAAGTTTAATTCTTTATTGCAAGAAACACACAAAATGTTTAAAAATAAACTTAATACATCTTAAATGACAGAGATCAAATGGAAATTGAAATCTTAGAATATGTTGACAACCCGAAAGGATTCCGTAAAGGTTTCGTCGATATAAAAGTCGTTTATAGCGTCGAAAAGTGGGAGTGTTTCAGAGGGCTCGGGTTCTTTGAAAAAGAAAACCGTAAATGGGTAAGTTTCCCCAATACAAAACGCGGAGATAATTGGCTTCCCTACTATGAGCGTAACCCCGAGGTCAATAAGGATATCCTTGTTAATGCTCTCAAAGCTTTGGAAGTTCATTTTGGCAACTCCTTTGCTCAATCTAAAGAAGATGAAGATTTTTATGCTTTTTAATATTTAAGTATTGTTTTATAAGAAATAGTTTATTAATAATTAAACTTAATAAGCAATAGAGGTTTATTATCGCAGCACATAAAGGTAATGATTATACATTAAAAAGAAAAGTAAATCCTCAGCATACAAAAAAAGAAATTCAAAAGATTATTGAAGATCTGTTAGAATGGGCACATGAGGGCGAAGGAATTTTTCTAGAATCTTACATTTATAAGACATATAAAAAGTCTCCTTCATGGCTTAATCAGTTAGGTGATCATCATCCCGAAGTCAAAGAGGCTCTGGCATTTGCGAAAGAATTAATAGGCGGAAAGGTAGGCAATCATTGTTGGTTAGGCGATAGAAATTCAGCCTTTGGAGAAAAGATATTACCGATGTATTCTTCAAAATATAAAGAGCTTTTAAAATGGAAAGCTGACATCCAAAAAGAGCAGCCTAAAGAGCCTGAAAATAAATGTACTTTTAATTCATGGAAGGAAGAACAGAAAGCTAAAAAATCTTAAGTCTTAACATGCTTTCTTAATGAATAGGTTGGTAGGGATGGATAGCATATTATTAATTAATTTTGCAAACTTTTTATATTTTTCTTCATTCCCATGCTTTATTGAGGAGCAAACCTAAACAGATGAAAATGGACTTATGAAGGAGCGCAGTATAGATGAGTGTTCAACCATAGAGGATATACAAAGCAAAGTAGTATCTATCTTGCATGACTATAGAGATAATAAAGAACTATTTAAAGAAGCTCTAGAGTGGATAATAGAACAACTTTAGAAGGAGCAACGATGAGTAAGAGGAATCTAGAGAAAAAAAGAGATAAACTTATAGAAAAATGGCGTGATGAAATGACACCTAGAATTCCACAAATTAACGTATTTAAAGTATATAAACTAAAAGATAAAATTATAGAAATATCAAGATGCCTAAAGAAGATCTAACATTATTAGACTCTAAGGAGCAATAATATGGAATGGATAAGCGTTAAGGATAAACTTCCTAGAGATGATCAGACTGTTTTAATGGCAGAGAAAGGGCAAGATGGAATTCCTGTTATAGGCTGGTATGAAAACAAAGGTTGCATACCCGGCTTTTATCCTATTAATTTCCTTCAAACCGTAAGAATGCATGTGACTCATTGGATTCCGATCCCCAGGCTTCCTGAAGATTAAAAGTTACTTTCACCGTGTGGATAAAATGGAATTGTTAAATGCTAAACCTAAGCCCTAAGCAAAAAAAAACTCTTAAAGAATCAACTTCCCGCATCAACATTTGGGAAGGAGCAGTAAGATCAGGAAAGTCTTTTGCTAGTCTTATTCGTTGGTTGGAATATATACAAGAAGCTCCCGAAGGCAACCTTGTAATGATAGGACGCACGGCAACAACAATAAAGCATAATTTAGTTGATGAGATTTGCGGCCTTATTGGCACTGATGCACGCTATTACAGTGGAAAGAACGAACTAAATCTATGGGGCAAGCGGATATATCTTATTGGCGCATCAGATGAAAGAGCAGAAACAAAGATAAGAGGTTCTACATTTGCTGGGGCTTACATTGATGAAGCTACATTAATACCAGAAAGCTTTTGGACAATGCTACTATCTAGGATATCTATTCCTGGTGCAAAGATCTTTACTACTACAAATCCTGATAATCCATTTCATTGGCTCAAGAAGAACTACATTGATAGAAAAGATAATCTTGATCTTAAGTTGTGGAAGTTTTTATTAGATGACAATCCTTCTTTAACAGAGGAATTCAAGACTAATCTTAAACAAGAATATCGAGGGTTATGGTATCGCAGATACATAGACGGTGAGTGGTGCCTTGCTGAAGGTACTATCTATGATTTCTTTGATGAGGCTATCCATTGCATAAACCACGCACCCGGCTTAGCTCAAGAATATTACGTTGGTGTCGATTATGGAACAAACAATCCTTGTGCATTTCTTTTATTAGCTCACAACCCCAACACATATCCTAACATGTGGATAGAAAAAGAATATTATTATGACAGCTCTAAAACTAACCGACAAAAGACAGACACCGAATATGCTGAAGATCTAAAAAAGTTTATAGATGGTATACCTGTCAGAGCCATATACATTGATCCTAGTGCAGCCTCATTCAAGCTTGAGTGTCAACGTAATGGCATAAGAAACATACTAGATGCTGAGAACGATGTGTTAGACGGTATAAGATTTGTAGCTTCTCTGTTAACAAACGGAACTCTTAAGATCACAAAGCAATGTCCTAACTTGATTAAAGAGATGAGCTCATATGTATGGGACTCAAGAGCAAAAGATCACGGTGAAGACAAACCGTTGAAGAAGAATGATCATTTACAAGACGCTCTTAGGTACCTCTGCTATACTGCATTCGGCAAGACATTTGGGTCTCAAGATCGAATGACACCAGAAGACATAAAAAACTTAAGAAGAAAGGCAGGTATATTTTAATGACAACTAATCCTATAGACATATCATTCAAATTCAAAGACTCTTGCAATTGTTGCCGCCCTAGTTTGTGTTGCGATAAAGAAGTGCCTTCTAATAAACGTGTATATGTAAATTCTTTAGGTTCAGTAGAAAAATATAAGACTCTTAAAGTTATAAGAAGCTCTGGTGGTATAGAGACGTCTTTTAAGCGTTCGTTATCTAACCTACATTTAATGATTGAGACTAAAATTGAAAGTTTTGAGGGTAATCCTTCAGAATTTAAGAATAGAATTAATCATATTTTATTCTCTATTAATAATTCTAGTCGAATAACACTCGCGCATATTGAGTCTATAAACACAATAATGTTGGAATATTTAACAGAATTCTCTTAACTTTTCTAAAGAAAATACTTACAGTAGGGTAAATTATATCTTAACCTTAACAGTACTAAGGAACAATCATGGTTTATCAAACACGTTTAAATGAATCTTTCTATACTTCTGGGGATGATGGAACTATTCATCAAATGATGCAAGAAGCATATTCTAAAAATGCCCAGGCTAATCAAAACTATTGGCTAGAGGGAACTAAAGACGTTCGGTTTAAAGCCGGCGATCAGACTTTATGGAACGAGCTTTATAATCAATATCCATCTTATCAAAGAAAACAATTCAACTTTAATAAGATTAGAAGAATTATAAATATGATAACAGGCTATCAAAGAAAGAACCGCAAAGCTACTTCTTGTATGCCAATAGAGGGCTCAGATGAAGAGACCTCAGATCAATTTGGAGCTCTTTTAGATTGGGTTTCTAACCGTGCTAATATATATGAAACAATATCTTCTGCTTTTGAAGGGGCATTAACAACAGGCATGAATCTTCTTTCTATGTGGATGGATTATAGATCAGATCCACTTTCTGGAGATTTAAGATTAGACAATCTTAGTTATAATGGCTTTATGATAGATCAATTCTTCACGAAGCAAGATCTATCAGACTGCAACTTTATTTGGACAAGAAGATATCTCTCAAAAAATCAGGCAATTAGTTTAATGCCAGATAGAAAAAAAGAAATTCAAGAACTTCCAGGAGGTCAAAAAGATGATAAATTCTCATTTCTTCCAGAAAATTACAATGTTAACAACCCGGATTTGCTTAGCTACGATGAGTATTGGTATTTGGACTATCGTGATCAAGAGATTTTAATAGATAATAATTCCGGAGAAACTATTGAATGGACAGGTGACGATGAAAGGCTTAAAATGTTTAAACAGAGGTTTCCTCAAATCGAAGTTAAAAAGTCTCAAAAACAGACTTGTAAACTTGCTATTGTTATTGGAGGACGCTGCTTTTATGATGGTCCTAACCCTTATCATATTGATCGCTATCCTTTTGTTCCCGTTATGGCTTATTTTGAACCTGATATTCCATATTATGAGTGGAAAATACAGGGAGTAGTAAGAGCTTTAAGAGACTCACAATACCTTTACAATAGAAGAAAAGTTATAGAGCTTGATATTTTAGAAAGCCAAATTAATTCAGGTTTAAAAGTGATGGAAGATTCTCTTGTTGATGATTCTGATGCTTTTATGTCCGGTCAGGGTAAAGCTTTATTCATAAAGAAAGATGCGCCTCAGGGAATGGCTTCCGTAGAACAAGTGCCACCGCCGGGCATTTCTCCAAGCATGGCAGCCCTGTCAGAATCTTTATCTAATGAGCTGATGGAGATATCGGGTGTCAATGAAGAACTGCTTGGTGCTGCAGAAGACGATAAAGCGGGTATTTTGAGCATGTTGAGGCAAGGGGCTGGTCTTACCACCCTTCAGAAGCTATTCGATCAATTAGACGTGTCACAGAAGCTTCTCGGCGAACTTACTATCGATATGATGCAATCAAACTTTACTCCTGGAAAAGTAGCAAGAATCCTGAACAAGCAACCTTCCCAACAATTTTACAATAAAGCATTTCAAAAGTATGATTGTGTTATTGCAGAAGGAATGCTTACCGAAACCCAGAGAAAAACTCAATTTATTCAATATACCTATCTCAAAGAGATGGGAATTCCAGTACCTACAGATCTGCTTATAGATGTTGCTCCTGTTGTTCAGAAGAAAGAGCTAAAAGAAGCTATTATGGCCCAAGAGCAAGAACAGAAGAAGATGGCAGAACAACAACAAATGATTCAAATGAGAGAGTTAGAAGCACGGGCTAACTTGGCTGATGCAAGGTCACAAGCGGATCTCGGACTAAGTGCTGAAAGATACTCACGCATAGAAGAAAATAAAGCTTTGGCGGTTGAAAGAAGAGCTGAAAGTATCAAAGACCTTGAAGCAGCGTCATTAGATAAAATTAAAGCTGCAAAAGAGCTTGTAGGAATTGATTTATCTCAGTTACAACAACTAATAGATATTGTTGAAAGGTTGAGACTGGGAGAATCAGCAAAAGCTGGAGGATTAGATGAAAAAGCCCAAGATACCAGTATGCCACAATTGTAAAAGACCAAAAGAAGTTGGAGTGTGGATTACTAATGAAAAGCCGACTATCTATCTTTGTAAGGATTGTTATATCATTCGTTGTATAGAAGAAGAAGGCTCAGCTCCATGTTTTTTAAAAGAGGCTGATGATGAAAGTTAGATATGAATTCAAAGAACCTGAAGAAAGAGAAGAAAGACATCTCTTTGAGATATCCGGAGATATGTTTTCTTCTTTATGGGATATACAATCTTATATTAGAGAGCTTAATAAAGGCTGGAAAGAGGACAACAGGGAAAAGATTATTGATACCATTGAAGACTTGTTATATAACAGTAAAATAAATGAAATGAGCTGAGGTAGCCATGAAAAACGCAAGATTTTTAATAATAATATTAATACTAATATCATTGTTAGTATTATGTAGCTGTTCTGCGTTTTTGAAATGGCAAATAGAAGCTCCTGATAATTTTTTTGAAGAAATTATAGAAGATACAATTAAAGAAAATACTGGTAGAGATTTGGATTTAACTCCTATTACTGGTAAGGAAAAGCAAGAATTTAATACTCTTAAGTAAAAAATAAGTTAATGGAAGAATCTCTCAAGGGGTTAACCCGCGATTGTAGGAAGATAGCTAGCACTTCCGACTTCCTCATTATAAACGTTGTACAACAAGGAGACGAGAGGTTATGAGAAAGAACCGAGAGTCAAATAAATTAGTAGAAAAAGCGAAAGGTAATTATTCCTCTCGTTATAAAGGAAGTAGTCCAGATCTTGATATGAAGAAGCAGCAAAGTTCTGCTTATAAGTCAAGATATAGCAGTTCTTTGATTCCTGAGAATGAAAGTGAGATGAAAGTAAAAAAAAGTTATAGATCAAGATATTAAATTTTCTCCAAAGCTGGGAAGCTATGATGCTCCTTCCTTCGAAATCCTCCTATTAAGGTATGCTTCCCGGCTTCTTTGAAGAGAAGTTGCATATGAGATATAATTATCAAAGAACTTATAGGACTCCAATAATTATTGAACTTGAAAAAAAAGACGGAACAGTTTTAAAAATAAAAGCTATTAAAACATATTCTTTACCTCAAGAATGTGTTGTTATAAAAGGTCTTAGAGGTCGAGAAAATTTAACTCAAAAGCAATTAGCTTTATTGCTTGGTATTTCCGTAACTTCACTTAGTAGAATAGAAAGAGGTCTTAAAGATATAAGTGACAGAATGAAAGAAAAATTAGCCAAAGCATTAAATACTCATACGAAAATGTTTAATAAAAAATGAATTGAACTTTATGAAATCAGAATACGGCGACAGAGACACTTTAGGTGCTCAAATCTTAAAGACTCAAGAAGAGCATGCTAAAAGCGATCCTGTTGCGTCTATGGACCTTGCTCATGAAGGTGGCAAGTCTTACATGAGAGAGTTGATAGATACCATTGAGAATCATAGAGATCTAGCAGATGAATATTACATTCAGGTTTTTTGTACAAAAGAGCGTCTTTTTGCAGACAGACCTGTCATATTATTTCGTTTCTTTGCTAGAAAGACCCCTCCGCCGATGCATTGCGAGCAAGACCTTTGGTATGTAAACAACAGGTTAGACAAGCTAGAACTTCTTTGGTCTCTTCCTCAAGAAGATATGATGGATGCCGTGTTAAATGATCCAGATACCGATGCTCAGTTGGCTAAGTGGATTAAGATTTATAAAGCGCCTTAAACTGTTTCTTAAAATTCTTCTACTAAACAATTCCCTTTGCATTTAAAGTTTTTACTAGGTAAAACTAAATTATTTAATACACGTTTGATCAACGTTAATGATCAGCGTAAACAGGGAATCGCAACCCCAAAGGATAGGTATGACAGAAGTTGAAGACAATAAAGGCGTAATTGAGCAGGAAACCGCCGCTCCTGTTGAAGCAACAGAAAGTAAGCCTCCAGTATCTACTGAACCAAAAGAGCCAGAAGCCGGCACAAAAGAGTATAACTGGCGCCGTATGGAACAGAAGATGCAAGAGCTTGAACGTAAAAATCAGGAAATGTCTCAAGCCATGCAGGAAAAGGTTGCTCCTCCAAAGGAAGAGAAAGACGAATTAGCCCAGCTCCAAGAAGATGACTTAATCACCGTTGGCCAAGTAAATAAATTGGCTGAACAAAGAGCTAGACAAATCGTTGCTGATGAACTTGCTAAAAGAGAACAGGCAGCTTTACCGGGCAAAGTGAAAGGGCAATACAATGATTACGATCAAGTAGTTACTAACGAAAATATTGAAAAATTGGTACAGGAAAGGTCTGCTTGGGAAAACACAATTAAGAACGATCCTAATCCTTATGAGACTGCTTATTATCTTATAAAACAATCTAAGTTTTATAAAGAAAAGGTTGAGAATAGTCAAAATCAGGAGAAGATCGCTTCTAATAATCAAAAGCCTGTAAGTAGCAACACAATTGGTAAGCAAGGGCCACTTGCCCAAGCTCAAGCGTTTGCTACGCAGTCTAAAGCTGATTTATGGGCTGAGATGCAAAGTTATTCTAAAAAGGCGGCTTCTGTACCTGATATGAGGTAAATATGAGTACAACAAGTACAGTACTTCCCGCTCCCGTGCAACAAAAGTTTAACGCTAAGTTACTTGCGACACCGCAAGCTCGCCTAATTCATGGCATGTGCGCTATTCCGTACGAGATGGAAGAAAGAAGCGGCGATATCCTCAGAATGCGAAGGTACACAAGATTGAACACAGCACCTGTCCCTCTAGGACCTGCTATGTTGAATCCTCCTGTACAGACTTTGCAGGCTATAGATATTGATGCCCGCATCGACTGGTACGCTACATACGTTTTAATAACGAAGCAGGTCTCATTAATCAATCAAGACCCTAACCATAAAGGATTTACAGCTTTAGCAGCTTAACAATGGTTTCTGTGTGAAATCATTGTATAATAAAGGTACTTTAAAGTAAAATGTCTCTGAAGAAAAAAGGAGGCATAAGATGAAAGGACAAAAAAGAATGACAAGATTAGCCTATGTGGCAGGAGTAATGGATGGAGATGGTAGTTTTTCTTTGCTTAAAAGAAATTCCTCCCCTTATCCATATTATTATCCAGCTATGCAGCTTTCTCATACAAACAAAGAATTTGTTTATTATTTTAAAGATGAGTTCGGAGGCTCTGTTTCTCATAGAAAATCATATATAGGCAAAGACGGTGGAAAGAGAAAAGAATCTTGGCGTTGGGTATTAGAAAAAAAACAATCAGAAGGTTTTCTAAAGGAAATTTTGCCATATCTACAACTAAAGAAAGAAAGGGCTACGCGTCTTTTAGGTTACTTGTCTGAAAATTCTCTATATAAAAGAGGAGATGTGTCAAAAAAAAACTTGGCGCGAAAAGAAAGAACTTATTTGAAGATGAAAAAAATGAATGCTGAAAGCGGTATTAGCAAGTCTTCAATCGGAAAGATAAAAAAGAATCCAAGTGATAATCCCTTAGTTTGGGCGTATATTGGAGGTCTTTTCGATACTGATGGTTCTTTTTCTATTAAAAGAGAAGTAAAAAATATTCATAATTCTTACAAATATAATCCTATAATAAGTTTAGGCATGAAAAATTTAGAAGCTATAGCTTTTGTAGGTAAATATTGTTCTGTAGGAAATATTAAATTGATAAAAGCAAAAACTTGTAAATCAGGTTTTTCTTATAGGTTTAGTATTCATTCCTTTGATGAGGTAGCAAGTTTCTTAGAAAAGTGCATTCCTTATCTTCATTTAAAGAAAAAAAGTGCTGAAATACTGTTAAAGTTTTGTAAAAACATAAAGAGAACTAAATATTGTAGAGCTGGAGTCTCAGAAAAAGAATCTTCTTTTAGAGAACAATGTTATCAAGATTTGGTTAAAGCAAATAATGGGGTCTATAAATCCTCTCTAATTGACTTGGAAGTCCTACAACAGGACGACAAGGCGGAAGGTGAAAGCCACCGTAAACGACTTAACGAGAGGGCTTCATAATGAAGATGCGAAAGTCTGAACACAGGTATAGTTGGCAAAGAAAACTTGTGAAGGGAATCCGAAGAGTTTCCCTCGCCATACTAATCATATGGTCAGTAAGCCCAGTGGCTGAAAGTAACAGTTTGGTTTTAAACGAAGCAGCTGCCCGCTTAGGTCAGTCACTTCGAGAAACAGAAGATCAATTGATAAGAGACATGCTAGCAGGAACAGCCTCTGTCGTAAACTGTGTGAATGGAGTAAATGGAGACAATCCAACAGAACTCACTCGTGCAGATGTCGACGGAGTAGTAGCAACCCTACAAGGTAACGATGGCGATTTTGTAGCTAACGTTATTGAAGGTCAGGATAAATTTGGAACAGGTCCTGTAAGAGACTCATACTTTGGTATGTGTGATACAGGCATGATTGGGCAATTGGAAGCTGCTAACGGCTTCATTAATAAAGCTCAGTATCCAAATCAAGCAAATATTTCTCCAGCAGAATGGGGATCTATTGGAAACGTACGTTTCTTCCTATCTTCACGTGGAAGCGTAACAGTTGCAGCGTCTCTTCTTGGAGCAGATGTTTATAATTGTTTTATATCTGCACAAGATGCATATGCAAAGATTGAACAAAATGGGGTGAGTGCTAAGTTCATATATCACCCACCAGGACTAACAACAAAGACCCGAATCCTGGTTAAATCTCCTTTAATTGACTTGGAGGCCCTAACGGAAAATGCCGAGGGTGACAGGGCGCAAGCAACCGAGAGGTGGGCAGCGTGAACGACTGAACAAGGAGACTCCGTAAGGAGATGCGACAGTCTGAACTCCAGAGGAAACCTGGAGAGGAGAGGTCGAAGAACCTTTCCCGCCTGTTGAATAAACAGGTCATACAAGTAACAGAATTGACGGCGATGATCCTGCTGAATTACGTCAGACATGTGCTTGGCGTATGGCGCAAGTGCCAAGGATAAAGAATGTTGTCCTTGTAAAATCTTCTTTAATTGACTTGGAAACCTACGTTATGCAGGAGGCTGCATAATATGGTGACAGGGGCGAAGAAGTTTATGGAAAAAGAATGGAATTCCATGTATCATATATTGTTTGAACCAGAAGGAAAACAATGCTCAAGATATGTACAGGATGTGGAATTGGAAAACCATTTGAAGATTATGGTAAAGACAAAAAAGGCAAGTTTGGTTTAAACCAAAAATGCAAAATATGTTGTAGGATAAGGAATAAAGAAACAATTCGATCTAAAGAATCGATAGATAAAATTAAAAGGTATAAGTCCGAATGGCAAAAGAAAAAAAAGGATCTTTTAAATGCTCGACTAAGAGAGAGACACACAAACAATCTCGAAGAAAGTCGATCAGAAGCAAGAAAGAGAGCTTTAAAACACAGACAAACAGAAGGATATAAACATAAGAAGAATGAATATGATCGAATGTATCGTAAAGAACATAAAGAAAAAGCTAAAGCGCATGACAAAGTCAAACGCGCAATTGCTCAAGGGCAACTTATTCGTTCTAATGTTTGTGAAGTATGTAAATGTGTTGGCAAAACGCATGCACACCATGAAGATTATTCAAAGCCTCTTGATGTTATTTGGAAATGTCCTACATGTCATATATCAAACCATAGAAACCATGAATTTCACGCTGAACGACTTAACAAGAAGACCTCGAAAGAGGATGCGAAAGTCTGCACTCGTGACGAAAGCACGAGAGGGAAATCCGAAGAGTTTTCCCCGCCTGTTGAATAAACAGGTCATACAAGTAACAGACCGAACAAACGACGCGTGGATAATAAGTCTACGTGCAACACTAGGGTAAGGAGGTAAAATTATGAGTACACCGATGGGTTTAATTGCTCAAGGTACCTTCGTATCAGATGGTGCTGCGACAACTATTGAATTACCACAAGCCCCACATTATTTTGTGGTCAGAAACCGTACACAATGGGGAGCTACAGCTTCTGTAACAATCCAAGGTGAATGGTTTGATGGTATGGCTGATGGTCAAGCACAGCTGCTAGTAGATGCAGCTGATGATATTAGTGCTGGTGCAATAGCAGCTGGTGGAGCTGGATTTACATTTGTAGATCTAAGTTCTCAAGCTCCTGGAGCATTGGTGGCAACAGGTACTGCTGCAACAAATGCAACACCGATTGTAGTTACAGATGCGAACCCACCTCCACTTGGAAGTATAGTTCGTATGTTAAATACTACTGGTATGTTGCAAATAGCTGGATTAGATTTTACAGTAACAGCTGTAACTGCTGCTACTAACTATACCTTAGGGTATGCTGTTGGTGCTGGATATGCTGCTGCTGCAACAAATGCAGATTACAGGGTAATACCAGCTAAATATTACTCACCATATAGAAGATGGATTGCAAACATTACTGCAGCAGCAAATGCTGTAATTAGTGTTTCTGTAGCTCATAACTATTTGGTTGGTGATTATATTGTAGTGCATAATCCGGATGCTAATTTTGGAATGCCTGAGATTGATGGCGTAAGAGGCCAGATAACAGCTGTTACTGCTAACACAATAACAACTGATATCAACAGTGCTGCATTTACAGCATTTGCTTATCCAACATCAGCTGTTGCTGCTGCTGGAGTATCTTTCCCTCATGTTACACATGTTGGAGAAGTAGCTACTAAGTTGACTTCTTCACTTGATAATGTAGGTTACTACGGCATGTATCTTGATACAGGCGTTGTAGGAGCCAATACTAATGTGATGGATTGGATGGCATTTAGCCGTGATTATAGTATATAGTAATTAGTTTGGATGGGGGCGTTGCCCCCTTCCTTTTTTTAAAGATAAAGAGTGCCTATCAAAATGATTATCAAAATGATTGTAAAAATGATAGGTGAACTGTACGATAATACCGTACAACTGAAATAAGGATTTTTATGACATTTGTAAAAGAAGTTTTACCAACAAAAAGAGAAAAACTTTCAGCAGAAGCTAAAAAGAAAGCCTCTGAGAAAGTAGAAGCTGCTCGCAAAGAAGATAGTAAAATGGTAAAAGGAGTATTTACTAACAGGGAATCATCCGGAGGCGATTTAACATTCGCATATCGTGGATATAAAGGTGACCCTATAAGAGTTTATCATTTTATAGATGGAGAAGAATATACTATTCCATTGGGAGTCGCTAGGCATATCAATAGACAATGTAAATATACGAAAAGTGCACATTTAGTAGACAAAAATGGAAAACCTATGATAGGAGCAGGTAAACCTGTCCAAAGATACGAATTTATCTCTACAGACTTTATGTAGAAGGAGGCTCCATGAGCGTTGCAGATTTTGTCCCTAAGAGAAGAGTGATAACTGCCATCACTAATGCTACGAACGCTATTGCTACCGCTGCAAACCATGGATATACTTCCGGTGAATATGTAAGAATTAATGTTCCGGTAAGTTACGGAATGAGACTTGGAAACATTGAAACTCAGATAACTGTGATCAATGTTAATACATTTTTTTTAAATGTAAGCACTCAACTGATGGATCCATTTGTTGTTCCAGGTACTCCTCTGACTAGAGCAGAGAGTGTTCCAATATCGGAAACCGTGGATAATATTGCATAATGGGGTAAAAATATGGCAGTAACAGGTACTTTAGAACAAATACGAACTAAGGTTCGTAAGATAACAGGTATGTTGTCTGTAAATCAGCTATCAAACGATGATTTAGACAATTATATTAATGATTTCTATCAATATGACTTTCCAGCTCATTTAAAGACATGGAATTTAACCACTGCATTGCCTCCTATCTTTGGTGTTGATGATGTACTTATTCCTGATCAAGCTATTTATGTATATGATTGGAATACATATACTAACATGGGACCTCCTTGTTATGTAGGTGGCTATGAAATTCAGCTTTTCCAAGACCAAGAAGCTTTTTTTAACATTTTTCCTACTAGAACTAGAAGAACTCAACTTTCTACTGGAACTGGAGTTGCTGGTCCTTATGGTGGAACAATTACTGATACGCCAATACTTCAACAGGGAATCTTTATTTCAGCAGTAAATAACGCTGGAGCTTCTTTGCATTGTACTGCTAATAATGCAGGGGTTTTAGCTGGAGATGTTTTGGCAGGTGGAACTATAAACTATCAGACAGGGGTAGTAGCTGGCCTAACTTGGGATGCTGGAAACATAGCTGTAGGAGAGCCTATCTGGGCTCAATCTATGACGTATGCCTCTGGAAGACCTGAAGCAGTCTTATTTTATGATGGAGCTTTATTATTTTATCCTGTTCCAGATATAGCTTATGAATTCAGCTGCAAAGTTAATAGAGTTCCTGATGCTTTAGAAGCTGGAGATCAGCCTATGGTTCGTGACTGGTGGAATCTTATTGCTTATGGGGCTTCTTTGAAAATATTTGGTGACAATATGGATTTAGAAAGTTATCAAAAGATAGAAGTTTTATTTGAGAAACAAAAGCGTCTTGTAGAAAGACGGACTCTTTGCCAACTAAAGAATCAAAGAGTAGCTACTATTTATACTGAAGGAGTTGTTAGTCAAACTCCTTTTAGTTCAACCTTATAGGAGGAATGAATGAGCTTTAACCCAAATATTCCAACATCTACAGATTTGCCATCACAATCTCAAGGTCAACTTTTAGCTAATTTTACAGCTTTAAATACTATCTTTGCTGTAGATCATTTAGCATTTAATGCCGTAGATGGCGGAGAACATCAACAAGTTACTTTTAATTCTGTAGTGGCAGACCCTGGTCTTGCAGATCCTAAATGTAGTTTGTATATAAAAACAATAGCAGGAGATAGTGAACTTTTCTTTGAAAAGTATGATAACACTGCCGCTGCTAATTTAGTCCAACAATTAACAAATTTAAACATAACAAATCTAGTTAATGCTGGAACAGCTGGAGGTACTTTATATAGAATTGATTCTCCTTTAGGATTTACTATTTTTAGTGGTCAAACTAATGCTTTTACTGGAGCTGGGACAGTAACTTTTCCTGCAGCATATACAACAATTTTCACTTCTATTGCTACTGCAAATGACGCAAACGTGCAAAAAGTTTCTTCTCAATCAGCACTTGGAGGATTGACTTTACATACAGAAAATAGTGTTCAAGTTAATTGGGTCACAATAGGAATAATATAATGCCTAAATTATTCATAGGTCCTTACGAATCGGGTTTACAGAAGAATCTTGAGCCTTGGATGCTGCCGAACGAAGCATTCGTCACATTAGAAGACGCATATGTTTGGAGAGGAAGGGTCAAAAAAAAAGAAGGATATAGCTTTGTAGGAAGACTACATAGAGAAGCTCCTACTCTTCCTGATGCATTAGGAAATACTGTTGGAGCTGGAGCTACTTTTGCGGGTACTATTGCAGGTGCTAATCTTCCTATTTCTCCTGGGACAGTAACTATAACTGCTGGAGCTTTAACATTCACAGATTATCAAGCAGCAGCGTCTGGTAGACCTAATCCTCATTATAATGGAATCGGGACTCTTTCTACCAATGTTGTTAATTCTAACTATGGAACAATAGATTATGAGACAGGAGCAGTTGCTTTAAATTTTGATCCTGCTTTAGGTGCAGCTATACCTGTTGCTTTAACAGCTGCCCAACGTGTTGAGAGACAGTCTGTTATGGGACTTGGGGTATATGAACAATCAGCTATCAACCAAGAAGAGTTAATCGCTTTTGATGAGGATTATTCCTATGATTATAACGCAGGAACTGGATGGTTTAGAGATGTTTCTTTCTATGCTATGGCAGCTCCTCAAAATGCTGTAGTATGGACAGGTAGCGATAGTGATTTCTTTTGGACTACTAACTATTATGATGTATTTTGGGAAACGAACAATATAGAAGGTAATCATGGTAGAGCTCTTACTAATATAACAGTGGCTGCTGCTGCTGTAATTACAGTTGGAGCTGGTCATCCATTTATTGTTGGAGATGTCGTTTTTATCAATGAAGTTACTGGAATGGTAGAAATAAATGGACTCACAGGAACTGTTACTGGAATAGCTGCTGCCACAATCACTGTTAATATAAACTCTGCTGCTTTTACTCCTTATGGAGCAGGTGGGGTTGTTTTTGCTTTAACGCGCACAATATCTGGTGATGGCATTCGTTATTATAACGGGTTTGGTGTGACTCTTGGTTGGAGAAACTTTTGTCCACCTGTTCAGTCTACAGCAGTCCCAGAATATTTAATGGGGGCTTTAATTGTCCTTCCATTCAAAGACCGTATGATTGCATTAAATACTGTTGAAAGGCCTTTTCTTGGAGGTGGTGGAGCTCATCCTCAAAGAGCTAGATGGAGTCAAAATGGAACGCCATTTTATGCTACAACAAATGTTTATGTAGCTGGAGTTCCAAATCCTGGATATTCATGGACAGAAGATGTCGGAAGAGGTGGATATATTGATGCTCCTACAAATGAAGCTATCGTATCAGCAGCTTATATAAAAGATTCTTTGATTGTCTTTTTTGAAAGATCAACATGGCAATTACGTTATAGTGGAAATGAAGTACTTCCTTTTTATTGGGAAAGAATAAATGAGGAATTAGGAGCTGAAAGTACGTTTAGTTCTGTTCAATTTGATAAAGGGGTATTAGCTGTAGGAGATAAAGCGATAATTACTTCTAATACTATAGGAGTCGAAAGGATAGACCAAAAGATTCCTGATGAAGTATTTAACTTTCATAATGACAATCAGGGTGCTACAAGAGTTCATGGTATTAGAGATTTCTATAAAAAGATGATTTATTGGACTTTTCCTAATGATGATGCTAATGCTACATTTCCTGATAAAGTATTAGCCTTGAATTATGATGAAGGATCGTATTCTATATTTAATAATTCTTTTACATGCTTTGGAACCATGCAGTTCACTGTGGATTATACATGGGCTACCCTTCCTTATGATAGTTGGGCAGATTGGAATATACCTTGGGGCTCTCCTGTCGGACAAAGCTATTTTCCTGATATTATAGCAGGTAATCAGCGTGGTTTTGTTTTAAATCTAAGTACTGGTCGCGTAGAAAATTCAATCAGTATGGATTTAGTAGTAACTCTTGGAATTGTTGATTCAATAACTAATGCAACTCCTCCAGTTTGTCAAGTTACTAATCATAATCTTCAAACAGGACAGTTTGTAAAGATAACAAATACTACAGGTTTTGCTGTCGTTGTTGCTGCTGAAGCTGTAGGAACAGCTCTTGCTGCTACAACAGCATTTACAGGTACTTTAACCAATCCTGGTGTATTTCCTGGAACAGTAGTTGTAACTATTGGTGCTAATATATTTACAGATTTGGGAGATGGAACAATGACTGGTGGAACTGGCGGTTCTACCATTGATTATGAGACAGGAACTTTTACTGTAAATTTTGGAGCTTTAGCAATAGATACAGCAGTTACTGCAAATTATAATTATAATATTTTGAATTTCCGTAATTTCTATGTTCAATGGGCAAGTGCTAATACTTTTACATTATGGGATGTTGACGCTAATGGTTTAATTACACCTGTTGCTCTAGCTGGATTTGGAGCCCCGTATCAAGGTTCTGGTCAAGTTACTGTAGTAGATAATTTCAATATAACAACAAAAAGATTTTCTCCTTTTATTCAAGAAGATCAAAAATTCCGCATGTCTCATTTTGATGCGTTCTTAAAGACTACAGATGGAAATTTTACTGTAAATATCTATGGGGATCAAAATAGTAGTGATCCCTTAAATATTTTACCAGGCTCTAGTCAAGATTATACTGGAAGAAATTCAGAAAAGAATTGGTGTCGTTTCTTTTCTAATTTAACTAGTGATTTTATCCAACTTCAATTCACAATGTCAGAATATCAAATGACTATAACTGCTAATCCTCAAGAAGATTTTCAAATACATGCAATGAATCTAGATGTTCAAAGTTCAGGTAGATTATGACATTTTCACCTCCTAGTACATTAGAAGCTGCTCTTCCCGAGAATATTAACTTTGCAGAAGATTATGAACAATTTCTTGAGCAATGGACAAATCTTTATAGAAAATTAGCTGTAAAGGTGAATGGAAAAGAAAGAGCTATCTATCCATTAGAACAAGAGATACTTAATGATCAATTATTTTTTACTGCTGGAGATTCTAGAACTTTTAGAAGTGTTTTTAGAAAAGTCTTTAATTTTGGAGCTATTGCAGCTGGAGCTGTATTGAATATTCCGCATGGAATTGCAGTCATTACACAAGTTACAAGACTCTATGGAAATTGCATAACAGCAGTACCTGATGATAGACCTATCCCTTTCACATCTGTTGTTGCCGCTAACCAAGGAATTCAAATTTTGCGAAATGGAATTAATATAGTAATCACAAATGGAGCTGCTGCACCTAATATTGCATCAGGAACTGTAGTAATAGAATTTTTGAAAAATTAAAGCTATGAATTAAATAAAAATTTTCTTTTACTGATATGAAAGAAAACAAAGGAGGTCAATTATGGCAGCATTCGCAGGTCAGGCAGCAATGGCAGCTTTGCCATTCTTGTTACAAAAACTTTTTAGTGATAAGCAAGGGGGAACACAGCAAGGTTCTACCCCGTCTACATTACAAAATATTTTTAGTGGAACACCTGGTAGCATTCAAGCTATGCCAAGTTTTAGTCCTGAACAACAAGGTCTTCTAGGTCAAATGGTTGGTGGATTAGGTGGTGAAGGTGGTCCATTAGCTGGAGGTTTGCAAAACCTTCAACAAATGTTAGCAGGGGGAGGAGAAGCATTTGAAGCACCTGCAATGAGACAGTTTCAAGAACAGATTGTTCCTGGAATAGCCGAAAGATTCTCTGGTATGGGAGCTGGTGCTCAACGTTCATCAGCCTTTGGTCAACAACTTGGACAGGCTGGAGCCGGTCTTGCTGAAAACTTAGCTATGCAACGTGAAGGGCTTAAATCTCAGGGCTTACAGCAATTAATGGGCATGTTAGGTATGGGCATGCAGTCTCCATTCAACTACATGCAAATACCAGGAACTCAAGGTGGCTTAGGACAGCTTTTAGGTGGATTAGGAAGTGGAATTGGTGCTGGAGCTAGCATGTTAGGTATGGGATATCTTGGTAAAAAAATGGGTTTAGGAGGCAGTTAATATGTCAATAACATTACCTGAAGGGATAACTCTTCCACAAGAACACCCTTTAGCAAGTTTTCTTGGTGGTATGGGAACTGGTCTTGGAGCTGGTGCTGAGAAGGGTGGCACCTATATGTTACAACAAATGCTTACTCAACAGAAAGCTGAAGCAGCAGCAAAAGCTAAACTTGCAACAGGAGCTTATAAAGATTTAAAAAGCAGATTTGGAAGTAATTGGGAAGGCATGTCTATTCCTGAACAGACCAGATATGAAGCCTATTATAAACAAAGAGTCATGGAAGGCGCTCCGGTTGAGCAAATAATAAATGAAATAGATCAACAGATGTTAGCTACAGGAGTTGGCACTCCAGAACCAGGAAGAAAAGGTCCAGGACAGCAAGCGACTACATTATGGCAAGATCTGTTTGGACAAGTAACACGTCCAAAAGAAGAAGTTCCAAGAGGTAAAGCAGGCCCTCCAATTGGAGGAAAAGGAGAAAGAAATATATTAACAGACTTTGGGCCGGATAGTCCTTTTGCAAGAGGAACTCATTCAGGGTTTTTAGGCAAAGCTTCCGCTTTAGCTAGTGGACAATCTTTAGATGAATATCAAAAAGCTACAGCTTTAGATGATAAAGCAGGTGTTTGGGATAATTTTCTACATGCTATTGGTAATTACGTAGCTGATTCTCCGGCATATTTAGTTGGAGGTGCTCTTGGTGCAGCAGGAGGGGGTCCTTTTGCACCAGCAACTGGAGCAGCAGGAGCTTTTGCATTACCAAGATTACTTAATTCCTCATTAGAAGAATTCATGAAGCATAAACAAAACGGATGGAAAGGGTCTTTTGAAGATTACTTGGATAGTGCAGGAAAAGTGGCTTCAGAAAGTTTAATGGGAGGAGCAGCAGGCTCTTTATTTGGTACTTTAGGATCAGCAATACCTGCTATTAAAGCAGCTAATCCAGCAATAAAAGGTTTTATGGAAGCTAAAAAACTTCCAAAGCTAAAAGAGTACCTTGGCACATCAATGGTTCAGGCTTTAGGTCTTACGGGAGCTGAAGCTGTTGCCAAAAGAGAACTTCCTACAAAAGCAGATGTAGCCAATACATTTGCTCAAGTCTTCGGTTTCAACTTAATGCATGCAGTTCCTGGTCTTAAGAGCAAAATTTACGAGAAGGCCTCTAAAAGCGGCGTAGATCCAACGAAATTCGCAGAGAAGGTAAAGTCTCGATTCGAAGAAATAGGAGGAACAGAGGAAGGGTTAAAAGGCAAAAAAACTAAAGATACAAATCTTCTTAATCGAGCTGTCAATGACATAACAAAAGAACTAATTCCTGAAGCAGCAAAAGTAGCAAAAGCAGAAAAAAGAGTAGCTGATGTTGGTAAGAAAGCTTTAGAAAAAAAAGAAATTGAAAGGAAAGAATATGCAGAAGCTATTGGAAAAGAACCTGTAGAAGAATATATCACTAAGCCAAAAATGACAATAAAGGAAAAAGAGTTATTCAAAGAAAGAGCTTCTACAGAAAGCAAAGTAAAAGCCTTAGAAAAAGAAATTTCAAGATATCAAAAGGAAGTGGATCGTTTAAAAAAAGATACTGGCAAGAAAAAAACGGATTTTCAAAAATGGACTAAAAATACGTTAGAAAATCTAGTTGAACAAAGAACATTGTCATTAAAAGAAGCTCAAGAGAGATTAAAGCAAATCGGAAAAGAAATTAAAGCAGTTGCCCCTAAGCCTGGAAAGAAAATGACACCTGAGCAACAACAGTTTTATCTTGACAAACATATGAGAGAATTAAAGCAAATGTCGATGGAGCCAAAAGGAGATGTAGCCGAAGACTGGAATAAGATGTTCAAGCAGGATCAAAAGTATCAAAAGCAACATGAAGAAATGATGAAGCGAGGAAAAATACCGGGAGCTGAATATGTTGGTGAGAATATTAAGATACTAGACAGATATATGAGTGAATATGAAGCATTGAAAAGACTTTCTAAAGAACAGTTAAAAACTGCCAAGGGAAAAGAAAAAGCTATGCTTCAAAGATTGCTAAAGAACATAGAAACAAACTCCAAGATCAACAGAAACAAGAGAGCTGTATGGGAACGCTATAGAAGCGTTAAAGAGGCAGTTAGAAAGCCTTTCATTGCCAAGATGTTAAAAGACATGGGGCACAACCTTGGAAGGCATGAAAGGGTTATATTTGAAGCCAAGAAAGTTCTTGGTCAAACAGAAGCTAAAGCACAGGAAGCTTGGAAAGAATTCAAGGAGAATCCAACAAATGAGAATCTAAAAGATGCTGCTGAGAAAAGTGGTATGGATGGAGAAAAGACAGTAGAGGCTGTTGATACAATGGAAGATGCTATCAAGTCTGAAGATTCTGAAACCTTAGAAGAAAAAACTAAAGACGCTTATGAAAAGATGGATGATGCTGCTAAGTCTAAAGACCCTAAAGCTAAAAAGGGAAAGGGCTGGCAAAAGTTTCTATCAACCCCAAGTGCAATATCGGCTTTATTAAATCGAATGGGAATACCTGCAACACCAGAACTAGTTAGGGCTGGACTGTTATTGTCTGGATATTCTTCAATAACCACGCTGAGAGGTGTTATTAGAACTCTTACCAAGCAATATCACATACAGCAAATAAGAATTATGAGGAAAAGAAACGACAACAAAGGAATAGATGCTAAGTATAGACGTTACATGAAGGGTGGTGGAACTCAAGCTACATGGAATAAATGGCTAAAAGAAGCAGCTTAAAAAAAGCATTTAATTATACCTATAATTATTCCTACAAAGAAAAATGAACTTGCAAATGCATCTGCTTCTCTTTCTATTTCTTCCCTAACAATTTCTTTATATTCTCCTTTTTCCATTATTTGCTCCTCTTACTTCTAGACCCAGTAGGCCTTCCAGTTTTTTTTGCAGAACTTGTCTTTAAATACTTCTCTTCTAAAGCACATAGTCTTCCATGAAAATCCTTAGTCTCTTGGTAAAACAGTTTTTGAAACTCGTCCATCTTGCGAAACAAATATAAGAACATTCCAAAGACTGCTATTACTATTGTTAATACTTGTAGCCATTCCATCATTTGCTCCTTTTTTCATAAAATATCCCCTTCCTTCAATTTTTTAAGTTCAGCCGGTATAAACCCTATTCTTCTGCTTTCTAAATAAGATTTCATGCCTAATGTTAAACTTAAGGATTCTAAAAGCAGTTTTATTTCAATGATTGATTTTTTCCCTAATAGCTTATTTTCTTTTAAATCTGTCTCTGTGCGTAAAACCAAATCCGAAATAGTCCTTATATTCATTTCATGTAACCTATTTGTAGTTCTGACACTTAACTCAAAACTTGCAATAGACTTGTTTAATAAGTTAATTAAATATTCTTTTTCTATTTGATCCATCCTCTGAGAATAACTTGATAACATTTCATTAAGATCTTTTTTAAGAATATCTAAGCAATGAATTAATTGATCTATAGCATTTTCTACAAGGTTTGCTGTCGATGTCATTTTACCGATAGCTTTTTTGAAATTTTCTTCATTCATCTTCTCTCCTTTTTGTTTTTATCTAATTCTTTTAAATAATCTTTAATCTTAGAGAGACTTCTATTACCTAGTCTATCAACATATATGGTTCTGGAAGCGATATCTTTAAGCTGTGATATCAAGAAAATACATCTATTTTTAAGTACAGATTGTAATGCGCTTGGAAACTTTGAAAAATCGATAAATTCAGGGTTTTTAGATTTAGAGAACTTTTCCAAAAACTCCGTAAAATAACTTAATCTACATTCATGATCTTCTAGCGTTTCAGAAATTACTTTATCGTTATTTTTATAATCCTCTAAATTCACATACTTTTTATTCCAATTGTCCTCTAAAGAAGATAGTCTATTGTTTAAGGTATAGTGATCGTGGGCGATTTGTTTATGTTGAGTTTGTAAATCTGTTTTAAGTGTACGTTGAAATTCAGCAAATCTAATCTCTAAATCTTGAAGCTTTCCTTCAGAAAATTTATAAAATGTCTCAGCTATTTTTATGCTATTAATCAAGTCTTCTTTAGGTTTTTCTAATAGTTTTCTATCTTGAAATTCGCAATCCTTACATTGGTCTACAAATCTAGGAAGATTATATAGATTGAAATCTATCATAGCTTTGTTAATAGGTTTATTGCATTTCTTGCATCGTATAAAATCTTTGTCTGGTAATTTTTCCATTATTTGCTCCTTCTTTACTTTTCCCTTAACAATTTTCCATAAGCACATAGTGCATTTTCTATAAATTTTTTGATTGTTATTCCTCTACTAGCTGCTGCAAGTTTAATTTCCATATGTTTATATTCATCTAGTTCAATAGATAATCTTTTTTTTGTTTCTTTTATCTCTTTCATATGTCAAACTTTTATTTAGGTGAACAAAAGTTCATTGTAACAAATTAACAAAATTAAAACAAGGAAAAATTATGGCTAAACAACCTAGATCGGCATATGGCTTAGGCTTAGGAGGTCCCACTCCTAATCTAAATCCAGCTCCGATTATTGCTCAAAGAGCTCCTACTGCAAATGACGTGGGCTATGAGATTATGACTCAATGGCTTGACGAACCAAATGATGATATTTGGCAACTTACCAAGGTCGCAGGAGGTGTTGCTTCTTGGGACATTTTAAATTCTATGGGACCTGGGACTAGCCCTATTTCACGATACGTCGTAGATAGTGCAGGAACAGCTGGATATGTCACAATTCAGGCTGCTCTTGATGCTGCTAATGCAGCAGGAGTAGCAGCTCTCGTGTATGTGCGAAGCGGGACATATACGGAAAATTTAACTTTCTACGATAACATTTGGCTTCAAGGGGACAATGAAAGCGGAACAGTGATAGCAGGAACCCATACCCCTCCTGCATCAGGAACTTTAAATATTTTTAGATGCCTTTTTCAAAGTGCTACAGATATATTTAACAGTGCAGTAGCAGGAACAACTGATATTATAATGGAAGATTGTGCTGTTAATGTAACAAACGGATATGTGTTTAATTTAGTTAACTGGACTGGGTCTTTTGTATATTTTGATATAGGGTCAGCGTCTACAAATGACGGTGTAGTTAATAATACAGGTGGTGCAGATGTATTTATGACTGATGCTACTATTGGAGCAGGTGTCGGAAATACAATGATTGTTTCAGGAAATTGTACATTTTTTAATATACATTTTCAGTGTCCTATTACTATTCAGGGAGCTGGAGCAAATGTTATTAATGGTGGAAGTTGGCTAGATGAAACTTTAACTACTGCTGCTACTGCTACATTAGCAATAACTAATAGTAGATTTGCTACAGGAGCTAATGCTGCAATTTCTCATGGATCTGCTGGTGTAATAAGTTTGAGTGAAGTTGTTATTAATAGTTCTAATGCAACTCCTATTGGAGGAGCCGGTGCTGGTGTTATGACTTTGGGAAGTGTAACTTTTCCACAAAATAGTGCTATAGCAGGAACTTTAACAGTTGCTTATTCAAGAGCAACAGATAGAAATTCTCCATTTATTGTTGGAGATACTGGAAATTATGAAACTATCCAAGCTGCAATCAATGATGCTAATACCATTGGTAACGATGCATTGATTATTGTACAACCAGGAACTTTTACTGAAGACCTTACCCTATATGATGGACAAACCATTCAAGGAAGCGGCTTAGATACTGTTATCACAGGTGTTGTGACACCTCCTGATGCCGGTACTATTGCATTTAATGACTTAACAATGACTTCAACTACAGACATTGTTACTTCTGCAGCTGCTGGGACAACCAGAATGACTTTCTACAATGTAGCCTTTAATACTGATAATGGATATATCGTAGATTGTGCTAACTGGACAGGAACTATTGATATTATTCAATGTGGTGATAACTCTACTATTAACGGTATTGTTAATAACCAAGGCACATCTGTTGTTAATATCTGGGATTCTTCTCTTGGAGCTGGTGCAACTAATATTGCAAAATCTGGAGGAACATTAGACTTTAGAAGCTCTAGAATAAACATTCCTGTTATAGTAGCTGGTGCTACAACTACTGCTGCTCATCAAGGCAATTATTTTGCTGACATGATTACTGTTGCAGATACTTCTACTTTACAAGTAAGTAATTCTTCCTTTGTGACAGGAGCTAATGCTGCCGTAACACAAAGTTCTACTGGTATCATACAGTTGACAAATACAACGATTGACTCTTCTGCTAACCCATGTATTGCAGGAGCTGGTGCTGGAGAAGTTTACTTATCTGGAGTTGAATTTCTAGATGGTTCAAACTTAGCTGCAACGCTAACTATGAACTATGGTCCTGAGACAAGAACAACCAAAATCATAGCAGGTGATAGCACTTATCGTGTTAATGTCTTTGGATTAGATAGTAATATCATTCAAGCTTATTGCGATGATGCTACGGCATCAGGTGCATCTGCTTTAAGTGCTGTTGAAGGAAATATGACTGTTTCTAGTGGAGATGGATCACATTCTCCTGTTGCTGTTACAGGTGCCTTAGATATGATTTCAGGGTCAAACGCTCTTACTACATTTGGTGTTCAAGGCTATTGCGAGCAAAGCGACGGTTCTGTCATTGCTTCAACAGCTGCTGGAGCTGAAGGTTGGTTAAATCTTGAAGAAACTGATATAGCCGATCTACCGGCATATCTTGCTTGTGGTGTAAAAGGTTATCTAGATGGAACAGCAGGAACTGCTGTACCTGCTGGAATGGTTGCTGGTGTTGCTTCTCTTCTTGAATACTATGCTTATATGGATTCTAAAGCTTATGGTGTTCTTGTTTCTAGATTGGACACACCAACAGGTTCTGCTGGTGTTGCTGCGGCTGCGGCATTTGGTACTGTTCAAGGAACAAATGCAATTCCAGACTTTTTGTATGGTTTAGATTTTGCCGCTTCTACAAGTGGCTTTACTAATGCTGATGTAAGATTCCAGAATTCTAGTACTATTGCTGTGGATACTGAAGGCGTGACTTTCAGTGGGGATGTGGCGACTAGGTCTAGTAATCCAACAAATACCAATATTGAAAGCTTTGATGTTGATGTGATACTTCAGTCAAAAGCAAATACTGGTGGTGTACCAACCGGAGCAAATGGCGATTATAACATCATGTATATGCAAGATCGTACTGTAATGGAACAATTTATCATTGCAGCGGGTGGCGAGACAATTATAGCTCCTCGTTTAACTGATGATGGATTGTTGATTTCTCTAGACCTTACCAACGCAGAAGGTTGTGAGCTATATTTTGGCCACACAACACGTTCTAGACATAGTTTTACTATAGGAACAGATGCAGCATTTTTTGTCGAAGCAAGTTTTAAAGTGGTAGATGCTGGTTCCTCAGATCCTTTATGGGTTGGTTTTAGAAAAAGAGGTGCCCCTAATGCAGTCTTTGCGAATTATACCGATGCCGGAGTTATTGGATTACATCAAACCACTAATGCTGATACAGTTATTATCGGTAGTAATTTAAATGCTGGTGGTTGGGCATATGTAAATACAACTGATGCATTTGCTGATAATGAAACTCATGTTTTAAGAATGAATGTTTCAGATGCGGGTGTTTGCACGTATTTGATAGATGGCGTTGCACCAAGTTCAACACAAGCATTAACATTTGATAATGGAGATGTTGTTATTCCATTTGTGCACCATTTATTTATTGCAGCGGGAGGAGCTCCAAGCGCAATAACCATGCAAAGTTTCAAATGCGGATATCAATCTTGGGTTTAAGTGACTTATGAAAAAAGTAAATTAAATATTGATATAATCTGATAAAACAGATAAGCTGATTCCATAAATACTAAGAGGTAAATATGGAGTCAGTTTTTTATTTTGATTCTAAAGGAAGGAAATATAAAGGAAGAGTTCGTGTTTGTGAAAAATGTGGAAATGAAGAAATAGTCCGTGATAATAATTTAGGAAAAGTTTGTTTAAAATGTAAAAGGTCTTATAGAGAAATAATCTATTATTCTAAAGGGAAAAAATATACTGGTAGAGTCCGTAAATGTTTAGATTGTGGGAAGAAAGAAACAGTCAGATTATCTAATAATGCAAAATATTGCTCTTCATGCAGTCAAAAACATAAAAAATCATGTGTTAAAGATAATGAAGTTTTTGTAATACATGGCAAAGCAAGACAAAGAGGATATAAAATTAAATGTCCTAAATGTGGCTTAGAAAGAATTGTAAGAAATGATTTTAAATATAAAACAAAATTATGTAAGCATTGTTCTACTTCTGAAATATATAAAAAAATAGGAAAAGAAACAGGTCCTTTAAAATATAAGAATGGAATCGGGTCATTTCGAAAAAAAGCTTTAAAATATTTTTCACCAAAATGTTTTATATGTAAGGAAGAAAATATTAAAAAAATAGATGTTCATCACATTGATCAGGATAGAACTAATAATGATATAACAAATCTCATACCATTATGCAAATCGTGTCATCGTTATATCCATAACTATCTACGCAAAGGCTTAATCCATAAAGAGGCAATAGAGGCTATCAAGCTAAAAAAGAAGGAGAAAAATACCCCCTAGCCCAAACATTTCCCAATCGTCACAGTGGTGAACACTTTTGACAAGAAGATGGGAACAGATGGGAATTTTTCCCATAAACAAAAAAGCCCAGGTATATCAGCCTGAGCTTGCACATTCACTTCATTGGCAAGGTTGTTTCCTTGAACCGAAGTTACTTATCTGATTTTTCTTCTTTTGACACTTCTTTTTTATCTTCTTTAGCTTTTTCTTTTTCATCCTTTTGTTTTTCAGCTTTTTTTTGGGCTTCCAAAGCTTTCCAAATTTCGTCTCGAATAAAAGATAAAATTGCATAGTTTTCTGCTAAACTGTTTGCTGAAGGAAATATAAAATGTGTAATATTTTTACCATCGTGGTAATCGTAAATACCAGCGGGTCTGGCAAATAGTTTCTTTTCAGGTGCTTGAGGTTGTTCTTTTTTAATTTCTTCTGACATATAGAATCCTTTATTTTAGGGGTTAATTTGTTAGCACTTCAGTTTACTGTCTGCTAAATATTTTATAAATAAAAAATATATTTGCAACAATTGTTTCATACGATTAATGTTAAGTAAAATTATTAGTAACAGGGCTAGCCAAAATCGCTATACAAAAAAAGAGGCCCATTAAACAAGAGGTAGAAAATGGCTTATAATAACAGAGCTATATTTGATGCTACACGCACCTTAGCTTTCGGAGCAATTGGAGCAGCATTCGCAGCAGTTGGAGCAGCAGTCGCTAGTCCACCAAGAATAATCAAAATCAAAAACTTTACAGATGCAGCTATGGAATTTTCATTCGATGGAGTAAACGTACACAGTACATTACTTCCAAGCGGAGGAGAGGTTCTTGACATAACAGCAAATAAAGTCCGTGATGATGGGTTCTTTATAGCAGAAGGAACTGTTATTTATGTAAGACAGCAAGTAGGAGCAGCTACCGCAGGAAATGTACACGTAGAAATAATAAGAGCATAGGAGTAAGCAATGTCACAATTTCAAGTTTTTCCAGACAACACACCTCTTCCGGATATTGAGTTTTTAACAGGAGATGCTGGAGGTGCAGTCGGACCTGATGGTGCATTCAACATAGATTTACTTGGTGGTGTAGGTTTAACAATGACCGGTGTTCCTGCAAGCAATCAACTTACAATGGAAGTCGACGCTCAAGAGAATATTATCTATGTTGCAAAACATGGTAATGATGCAAATAGCGGTCTAAACATAGAGAATGCTAAGCTTACTATTCAATCTGCCGTAACAGCAGCCGATGCCGGAGATACAATTTTAGTCTCACCAGGAACCTATACAGAAACGATTACTCATGCTGCAAATGATGTAACGCTTATAGCTCATGGAAAACCTAATACATGTATCATTACACAAGCTGATGCTAATGTTATAAACTTTGGTGCTTATACTGGAATTCAATACAAAAACTTTAGAATTTCTGTTACTGCAGCAACATCTGCTATTTGGACAATTCAAGGAACAACAGGACAATGTGTTTTAAAGGAGTGTCAAATAAGTATGACCTCAGCAGCTGACATAGCAGCAGTAAATCAACCAGGAGTTGGAAGGGTAACAGGAGCAGGAACATTAACTGTAATATTTGGAAGAGTTTTCTATTACCATACAGGTGATGGAGGTGGAACAGCTCAGAAAGCAGCATTTAGTGTTGCAAATGGAGGGCTAGTCCAACTTCAACTTATAGAAGAAATAGATATTGCTAATACCGGAACTTCTTTGGTTTCTTCCATAGGAATAGACTTAGCAACGACAGGTAACTTTCAAATTCATGATTGTATTATTTTTATAGATGATACAACAGCTACGAATATTGCTGGATTAGCCTATATTGGTGGCACAGGAGTAGACCATGAATATTTTAGAAACACAATCCATATAACTGGTAATGGTAACTGTTATGGCTTTTTTTCTGATGATACAGCTACTTCTTCTAGATTCTTTTATAATCACATACATATTACTGCAAATACTGCTTATTCATTCCATGTGGGAAATACTTCAACTGTGGTTTCTCAGTTTGACGATATCATAGCTGCTAATGGAGTTAATATTGTTGGAACAGGGAACTTTACATGTGCAAGCTCATTGATAGACGGAGACTTTACTTGTAGAAGTCTAAGACCCGCAGATGTTGAGCAAATAAATATAATGAATACTGATAATACTGCGACTGCTGGAGATGCTGCATTGAATATAAGTGTTGGAGGAACAACTTCAACAGGTGATCCGTATGTCCAATGGTTAATAACAGGTTCAACGGCATTTAGTGCAGGTATTGATAACAGTGATACTGATGCTTTTAAGATAGGACCTAATGTTGATCCGTCTACTGGAACATCATCCTTTGAGATAGCAGCAGCTACAGGTGCTATAACATTTAGTGAAGCTTATACATTTCCTGTTGCTGATGGTGGAGCTGGAGAAGTTCTTACTACAGATGGTGGTGGAGCTGTTTCTTGGCAAGCAGCAGGTGGAATGGAAAATTTAGGCCCTGCTGGTGATGGGTTAATAACCTTAGCCCGTCCTCAAATATGTTATAATGATAGTTCTAACACACAGGTTGACGCCGTTACTACAGCAGATAGAATATATGCACATTGCATAACCTCTAATGGAGCAATTACAGTTGCACAATTAGGAGTTTATGTTTCTACAGCACAAGTTAATGCACAGCTTAGAGTGGGTTTATACGATGATAATGATGGCCTGCCAGGAACTAGATTTTTTGAATCCGGTATTCTAGATGCTAGTGCTATTGGCTTTAAATGGGTCGCTGGAGCTGTTGATATACCTCATGGAGTGATATGGATATTATACGTCGTAGATGTTGCAAATATTGCACTTAGAAGAACTGGTATATCTAGAAATACCATTGGTCATTCCGTAGCAACAGGAAGCCCAGCTTATAATGTAATTTTTGATCCTACTGCTTTTGGAGTTTTGCCTGCAAATTATACATTAGGAGGAACTGCTAGCGTATCTTCAGCGCTAGAACCGCCTACTATATTTTATCTAATGACATAAAAAAGGAGAAAACCATGGGCACAAGAGAAGAATTTTATGAAAACGGCGAGCTTATCAATGTTATTGATACAAGAGTCCTAGAAGAAGAAAAGCCAATAGCTGTAAAAATCTTAAAAGACAGAGCTTATAAAGTTTTGTCTAAAACAGACTGGTATGTAACTCGCTTAGCAGAAAGAAGCGTGGCTATACCTGCTGCTATTGCTACAGAAAGAGCTGCTATTATAGCTCATGTGGATTCTATGGAAGCAGCAATATTAGATGCTAACAGCTTAGAAGCATTAGGACAGGTTGATTATATGTCGTTTTTTGCAGAAGATGAATAAGGAGATATAAATGCCGTTTATTAACAAGAATCCATTAAATTATCCAGTTAATGCTTACAATCCTATCAGAACATTTCAAGATGACAGAGCTCCTACTGCTGCTGATTTCAGAAACTTCATTGTCACAGACGAATGGCTCGACACATCTTCTAATGACTTTTGGAAGCTTTCATATAAGGATTCCACTCAAGGGATATGGTCAAAAATGTCGGGAACTTCGGCTGCTGCCGAGACCTTCATTCCAGACGCTGGAACTTCTCCCGTAGTCCCAACAGCTACCAACCAAATAACAATCGTTGGGGGCAATGGTATTATCACAACTGGTGGTCTCAATCAGTGGGATACTTCTATGCAGTCCCCATTTGTTGGAGACTTCAATTTTGAGAATAATACAGCAGCTACAGCATTGGATTTAGGCATAGTAAACAATGATAATGATCCAGCATCTTCTTCAGCTTTGAATATTGACACTCAAGATGCTGGAGGCGATGCATTTATACATTTTGATGTTGTAGGTGGAACATATGATTATTCTTTTGGTATAGATAATTCAGATGGAGATAGATTTAAATTCAATACTGGAGCAAATCCTTCAGCAGCTACTGATATTTTTATGGTTGATAGCGCCTTAACTTCTTTCTGGCATTACAGTGGACAGCTATATCAATCAAATGATTGGGCAGGAGGAACTGTATTTACCAGAATACAAAACACAGATAATTCTAATACTGGATCTAATGCTTGTTTAGAAATATTACCCGGTGGAACTAGTGGTGGTGATCCATATATTCAGTGGCAAGTAGGAGCTGTAACTCAACAGTATTCGCTCGGTATAGACAATAGTGTTGCAGGTGATCCTTTAAAACTAACAGATGGAGATAGTCCAAGTTTAGGAACTGAATACATGCTTTTAGACATTCCTGCTTCCAGATGGGAATTTCCTATTAATATTTTTCTTCAAGAGATAGCTAATGTTGGTGGAGCTGTTAGCAATTTTGTTTCTAATACGGACAATACTGATGCTGCTTCAGACGCTGCTTTTCAAGCTTTGACAGGAGGTCTTAATGGTGGAGACCCATTCTTACATGTAGAAGTAGACTCAGTTCAAGAATATTCTTTTGGAATTGATAATTCAGATAGTGATATTCTAAAGCTTACAGATGGAGCTAGTCCAAGTGCCGGAAACGTCTTATTCCAGATAACAGCAGCTGGAGCCCCATCATTTCCTACTGCTCCGTTGGATGTTCCTTCAGGAGGCACTGGAGTAGCAACTTTAACAGATCATGGAGTTTTAGTAGGATCAGGAACAGGAGCTATTACACCATTAGCAGCGGCAACTAACGGTCAGTTAATAATTGGTTCTACAGGAGCAGATCCAGTATTAGCAACATTAGCTTCTGCAGATAGTTCAGTAACTATAACAAATGGAGCTGGTACTATAGACTTATCTGCAAGCGCTCCTGGCTTATCATGGGCTCTTATTGCAGTTAATGCCAATATTGTTGCCGGAAATGGTTACATAGCTAATAAAGCTGGAGTGTTAACAATGACTTTACCCGCTGCATCGGAAGTAGGAGAACAGTTTGCGATCACTAATTTTAAACAAGCTGTAGGCTGGCAAATTGCTCAGGGAGCTAATCAATATATACGCTTCGGAAATCAGATAACAACTGTTGGTGCTGGTGGCTCGTTAGATTCTGTTGCTTTAGGAGATACTGTATATTGTATTTGCACTGAAACAGATTTAGGATGGCAAGTTATAAATTCTGTAGGTAATATTACTGTTACCTAAAATAGGAGTAAGTTATGAAGAAATTTCTTAAAGATGGGTTTTTTATTTCTAGAGCCGACAGACTAGCTATAGCAAATGAGCTTTTAGACCCTTTGGAAGATTGGGCTATGAAAGGCCCTAAATTCCATATGTCAGGAAAACCTGTCAAAGCAATGAAAGCTAAATGGATGGATAAACTTAGAGAAGAAAAAGCTAAAGTAGCTCAACCTATTCCTGCTAATGATTCTGATATCGTTAATGAAATTAAAGGGATGTCTTCTTTTAAATCTGAAAGTCATAGGAGTAAAGATTTAATTAAACCTTTTAGATCTCAACCTAGAGATGAAAAGATTTTAGCTAATGGTATAGATGTAGAAGATCATGAATATGAAGCTGCAATTTCACATTGGAATGATCCAGAAGAATATCTTGCAGAGCTCTTAGATAATAAAATAGCCCGTTGTAAAGAAAGAATGGTAAAGCAATGGACAGAGAGATTTAACAATGATCCTTCAGTTGAATCTTATCCATCTGATGTTGATGATTTTATTGAGTTTGTTGTAACTCGTCCTGAATATAAGAATAGAGCTCAACTAGAAGAAGAATTGGAGGATTAATGGTAACACAAAATGCTATTAATTCATTTTATACGGTAGGAAGCAACCAAGAGTTAACTAAGACTCTGCAACCTGCATTTCTTGCACAAGTTATTCCTGCAGAACTTAATGCTACTGGAGATTCAACTGTTGTTGAACCAGTTGTAGTAGATAGCGAAAGGTACGATCAAAATGCTGATTATGATGGAGCTGGAACATATACTGCTCCTGTAGGAAGTAAAGCTTTAGTAACTGTTAATTTCAATATAGAAGGATTGGCAGCAGCGCATGATATTTTATGTTCAATTAAAAACGTTGGTATTAAAGAATATTACGTTATGTGGGGAACTCAAATTGGTGATGTAGCAGACAATGGTGGTCATGCTGCATTTTCTCCAACATATGTATTAGCTTTTGATGCTGCTGATACAAGTGATATGTATATAAATGTGAGGGGTGGTGCTAAATCTGTTGACTTTAGTGTTGATTTCTCTTTTGCAATAACCCAAATGCAGTAAATTATGGTAACCCAAAATTGTATAAATACCTACTCTACATACTCTTCGACAACAGGGGAGATTAAGCCAAATCAGCCTGCTTATGGAGCTACGTTAACAAATAATGCACTTAATATTACAGGTGATGGAACAGCCTATACTGTTGCTGGTTTTACTGAATGGTACGATATAGGAAGTGATTTTGCTTCAGCAACAGGAATATATACCGCTCCTGTAGATTGTATGTTTTATTTTTCAGGAAATTTTTATGGTAACGGTGGATTGACAGCTGCACACACAAAAACAGAAATTAAAGTTGTTACAAGCAATCGAACATATGTAAACAACTCTTTCAGTTGGCAATTTTATGAAAAGAGTGGCTTTGGTAGCTATTTTTGGACGGTTATTGCTGACATGGATGCTGCCGATACTGCTACTTATACTTATACAGTGTACAATGGTACTAAAACCGTAGATTTGTTTGCTGCCCGTACTTATGTTCAAGGAATTTTTATTTGTTAAGGTAATAAAATGACACAAAATGCAGTAGGAATCTCTATAAACGCACCTTCTACATATGAAGTAGTAAATACTAAACAACCATGTTTTTTGGGTATTTTAAGCGGTGCAGATTCAAATGTTACAGGTGACGGAACAATTTTTACTATGGGCTCTGGAAATGCCTATACAGAAATAGTAGATCAAAATGCTGACTTCAATACAAACGGAACATTTACATGTCCTATAACTGGTGTATGTTTTTTTTGTGGTACTCATAGTTTTGGTGGTATATTAGCTGCTCATACAAAAGTTGAAATAAAAGTAGTAACATCTAATTTGACTTATATATGCACGAGATATGAAGCTGACCAAATGAAAAATAGTGATGGTGAAGAAAACTTGTCTTTCACAGCTACAGCTGACATGGATGCTGCCGATACTGCTACATTTACGTTAACAGTAAGTAATGGAACTTTAGTTGTAGACACTACTACTGATAGTTTTGTATCAGGAGCTTTACTTGTATAATGAAAAATTAAAAAACATTATGAAGAAATTATTAACATGGATCACAGTAACAGTATTCTTTTCTAGTATTTTACTGTTTATAATATATTATGCCAAAAGTCAATTGCTTCCAACTTAATGGATTAAGTTTATTATGACTACTTTAGAAATCGGACTCAGTTTAATTGTTTGTGCTATAGTATTAGTTATAGCTTGTCTTTTTAAGAATAATAACCTTAGATTTTAAGGCTATAATTTTCTATTTCTTTTCTAAGTTTTACAATTTCATATAATATTAATTCATAATGTTTTTCTTGTAATTCCATAAGTTCTTTGCTTCGTTCATAATACTTTTGATTCTGGGATATTATTTTTTGATGCGTAGAATCGATAAATATCAAAATTATTAATCCTAATGCTAAAACAATAACTGCGTTACAAATCACTAGAGCCATAATTTTATCCTTTAATTTATTTAAGAGACATATTATGCCTCTTTTCTGTTTAATGCAAAATTTGACTATTTAAAACGAGTTCTAAGATATTTTATAATGGCACTCCACTTGGAAGTGCCATAAAGTTAAAAAAGTTCATTTGTTACTGTATAATTATTTAAACATAAAATATAACAGAATATCAAATAATAGCCTTCCACCAAATAATAATAAAAAAATACTAACAATTCTTTTAAAAGTAAAAAATGGAGAGAACTTTTTAAAGTTAAACATATTAATACCAGCACTTATAGTGATAGAACATATGATCATCCTAATTATAAGAACACAAAATGTACCTATTGGACTCCTCATGATATCTACAAAACTCATCTCTTTGCCTTTGTTTAAATTAATTTATAATAAATATGAAATAACGTTTGAAATAACATTAGAACTTGCCCCATCTTGTATAAAACATGCTATATAACAAAGAACCTGAGCCCATACACTAGGTAGAGGATCGCATATTGACATACAATCTAACGCACCAGCTCCTGGAATGTTAGAAAGAGCAGCAACAGCTACGATAGGAACTGCTACACTGTTTACTCTTCTTGTCATACCAGAAATGGAAGGTCTTAATCTTGTTTCATTAGTAGTTTCTGTTCTTTGTAAACTATCTGAAGTATTATTTATTGGTAAACTTGAAATGCTCATAAAAATCTCCTTTTTAGGGTTAATGAAAATTGAAATAATATAACAACGTGATACTTTTTGCAATAAAAATGTTGTGTAATAAATTAGTTTAACATAAGATAATGCATGACAATGTATTATGAGGTATGCATGGACGATCTTTTGACAACACAAGAAGTTTGTAAAATTCTTAAAATGAGCAGACTTACTTTGGCTAAATTAGCTAAAGAAAAAAAAATTCCAGCTTTTAAAGTTGGAAGAATGTGGAAATTTGAGAAAAAATCTTTGGATGACTGGATACAAAAAAAAATAACCGAGAATAAATTAACTTAATATTTTTTCTTCTTTGGGATTTTGGCACCGGATTTCCTGGCTTTACTAAGAGAAGCTGCAACTGCTACTTTTTGCGGCTTCCCAGCTCTCATCATTTCACGAATGTTGCTTGAAATTACTTTTTTGCTCTTACCTTTTTTGAGAGGCATTATAATCTCCTTTATTCAGATAGATCTTGATATTTTTCAAAGTTTACAAAACCATGTCTTATATATTCTAATCCACCATCTACAAATATGTTCTCACAAGAACATTGTTTAAAATCATATTTATGGAAACTTTCTATTTCATCTCCACAATGTAGACATTTAGCTTTATTTTTTTTTATATTTCCATCTTTTTTTATAATATTAACTCTTGGTTCTTCGTCACCTAATGAGTGTTCCATAATTTCTGCTTCAAACCATTCAACTTCAGACCACACAATAGAAATACAATGATCATTAATATTAGTTAATGTAGATGTTGTTTCTTTCTTTTTTGGATTATTAGCTAATGCTAATAGTTGATAGTAATAATCTAAATTTTCTTTGAAAGGATATATAAAAGATTTTTCTTTTCCAGATTTAAATCCGACCTTTATTTTTACGTATTTCATTTTACCACCTTAATATTATTTCCGTTCTTGGAGTTTCAGAGTATAATTTCTGTGCTTTAACTTTCCAAACTTGCTTATCATCCTTGAAAACCAATTCATTCATGCTATCGCATAAAAACTTTAAAAAGTTATCCAAATCCCCCAGTTTCTGGTGTTTAAGTTCATTTGAAAGCATTAATTTACGTTTCTTTTTTGATATGCTTTTTGGTATTTGTAAATAAAAAGTTACTTCCATTTCAATAGGACACTCTAAAGTTTCATCAATCTGTTCTGCAATTTGTATTCTAGCCCAATTCTTTTTATCTTTAGAGGGATCATAAGAGACAAAACGAGTAATTCTAGCTCTTGGTTGGGCAACAGGTTTTTGATTAATTATAATCTTTTTTGTTCTTCCATTCATCAGCTTTCACATTACCATCCGTTAATTCTTCAATCTTTTCTTTTACAAATTTGCTTGGGTTTCTTTTCCCGTTGCAATAATGATAAATAGTTTGCGGAGTCACGCCTAATTCTATAGCAAAAGAAGTCTGCATTTTTTTAATACTTTTGAGATAAGTCTTTAAATCCATAGTAAATCCTTTAATTTCATGAAAGATAACACGATGTTATATTTTTTACAATAAAAACTTGCATTAAATATAACGTTGTTAGATAATAGGGGAAAATTAACCAAGAAAGAGGTAAGGCTATGACTATCTATATTAATTTAGAAGACAAAGACGT
>Ga0180433_10001372_pt1 | contig 40690 bp, 37 predicted proteins | sample SS_ome_8_FD_132980 | JGI IMG/M metagenome (GOLD analysis project Ga0180433, IMG submission 132980) | Hypersaline lake sediment archaeal communities from the Salton Sea, California, USA - SS_1_D_1 metaG | ecosystem: Environmental > Aquatic > Non-marine Saline and Alkaline > Hypersaline >... | reverse complement strand
TTGTCTCACCAAAGGTCGTGGATTCCAGCTCTCTGCCTCCGCAGGGACAAGCTTAGCTGGAATGACAATTATACGCATGAGATTCTTCACTCCGCTTCGCTCCGTTCAGAATGACAGGGTGTACGTCTGACGCTCCGCTCAGCATGACAACAAAAACCGGTCAGTTTGAGTGATTTACCTGATGAGGATTTTCGATGAGATATACCAAGACATTTATACCGACCGTTAAAGAAGTCCCGGCTGACGCCGAGATTATCAGCCACCAACTGATGATTCGCGCAGGACTGATGCGGAAGCTCGCCAGCGGAACCTATACGTATCTGCCCGCCGGCTGGCGCATCCTGCTGAAGATAATCGACATCGTCCGAGACGAGATGAATAAATCCGGTGCTCAGGAGATACTTATGCCCGCCGTACAGCCAATCGACTTATGGCAAAAGACCGGCAGGGACGTGGACTACGGCGAGACTTTGGGTACCTTCAGGGACCGCCACGGCCGGATAAATGTATTAGCTCCCACAGCCGAGGAGGTCGTAACAAGCCTGGCGGCCGGGGAAATCAGCTCATACAAACAACTGCCGATGAACATCTACCAGATTAGCTTCAAGTTCCGTGATGAGTTCAGGCCGCGATTCGGTGTCCTGCGCTCACGTGAGTTTATAATGAAGGACTCCTACAGTTTTCACGCGGACCCGGAAAGCCTGGATGAAACATATAAGGTAATGTACGAAACCTATTGCAAAATCTTTCGGCGTTGCGGTCTTGAATACGTCATCGTCGAAGCCGAATCCGGTGAAATGGGAGGCACCGGCTCGCACCAGTTCACCGTCCCCTGTGAAAGTGGTGAAGATATTATTGTTTTTACCCAGGACGGCTCGTATGCAGCCAATATCGAAAAGGCGTCTGTTGATCCTCTGCCTAAGCAAAATCCTCTTTCCAACCCACCAGCTATGCAGGAAGTACACACACCCGATGTCGGCAGTATAGAGGCGGTCTGTGAATTCCTGAAATGCAGGCCGCAGGAAATGATCAAAACACTCATCTACTCGGCTGATACTGAGACTATAGTCGCTGTTGTTCGAGGTGATCATGATATCAATCCCGAAAAACTTGCCGCTTCGGTCGGCGGCAGGCATATCGAACTCGCCGATGAGGATACGATAGAGAAGATAACAGCCGCTGCCGTTGGATTTGCAGGGCCGATGGGATTGGCTCAAAAGGTAAATCTGGTACTGATTGACCCTGCCGTTGCTGCGATGGCTGTCGGCATCACCGGCGCAAATAAAACCGACTACCACATCAAAAACGTCGTCCCCGGAAGGGATTTTGCACTTGAAGGTGAAAATACAAAAGTTGTTGATATTCGAAATGCCGTCCAGGGCGATACCTTTAATTCAAAGCCGTTATTGTTCCGTCGCGGCATCGAGGTCGGCCAGGTATTCAAACTGGGTAAAAAATACAGCGCAAAATTAGACGCGAAATTCCTCGATGCCGAAGGAAAAGAAAAGCCGTGTCTTATGGGCTGCTACGGCATAGGTATCAATCGAATCCTGGCCTCAGCCATTGAAATCAGCCACGATGACAAAGGACCGATTCTGCCGATAACCATCGCTCCCTGGGAGGTAATCATTACACCCGCCGGGGCAGGAGAGGAAATTACAGGTGCCGCTGAAAATATACACGCCGAACTTGCCGAAAAGGGCATTGAAGTCCTGCTTGACGACCGGCCGGATATAAGAGCCGGCGTAAAATTCAACGACGCCGATTTGTTGGGCATACCTGTACGTGTTACCGTAGGCCAAAAATCCCTTGCCGCCGGAAACGTCGAAATAAAGCTGCGAAACGAATCTGAAAGCAAAAAAGTCCCCCTTACCCAGGCCGCAGACGAAATAATCGCCACTGTAAACTCACTAAAGGCGAAACTGAATGTGGGAAATCCAAGAGCCTAAGCCGGTCAAGCTGCTCATCGCCATAATGGCTGCCGACCAGAAGTGTCTGACAGCCGCTCGGGACGCGATAATCGCCGAGTTCGGCACAATCGATCTGGAAAGCGATGTTTGGCCGTTTGACCAGACCGATTATTATAAAGACCAGACCGGGCCGCATATCCTCAAGCAATTCGCAAGTATCGATAAACTTATAAACCCCGGCGAGCTGGCCCGGATAAAGCACAAAACAAACAGAATCGAGCAGAAGCTGGCTGAACTGTTACACTCGGCGGGTGTGATTTGGCCCAGGCCGATAAATCTTGACCCCGGCATAATCGAGCCGTCGAAACTGATTTTGGCATCAACAAAAAACTACTCCCACCGTATCTATATCGGCGATGGTATCTATGCCGAGGTTACACTCACCTTCGGCAAAGGAAAATGGCAGCCGTTTTCTTATACATACCCGGATTATAAACAGCTTGGTTACCATGAATTCTTCAGTCAGGTCCGGTCCCGACTGATTGAGCAACGCAGAGATTCCTAACAACGGATTTCGCGGATTTATGCGGTTAAATTGGGTTTGTATTGGGTTAGTTTTCTTAACATTTGATTTTTGTTAATCATTATAAGTCCTTTTAATTTTATTAGTTATGCTTCATTTCTGAATGTTAAGATTGGGTTTGTTTTGCATAAAAAGACTCGAATCTCGATGCTGGATTCTGGATTCTCGATGCTCGATGCTCGTATTGCGTATAGCGAGTAGCGTATAGATTTGTTTGTGGTTCGTGGTTTGTGGTTCGTATCTTTTATCTCGGGGCTTCCGCCTTGGCGCGGGGCTACGGAAGGCAGGAAGGATAAGTGGGTTATTAACATCACCACAAAGCGCTTAAATATTAGCCCCAACGGGGCACAACAATACAGCCCAGAGCGTAGCTCTGGGTAAGAGAAACTAACCCAAGGCCTGAAGGGCCGACACAAAATCTCTATGTGTTTTTTTGTTGTATCATAATTCTCGGATTTATTTTCCAAGTTCTATCATTGCCCGACATCCCTCTTCATTGGCCATGGCTTGAATGTTGGGCCATGGCCGTAATATATTTTCGGTGGGGATATACGGGGGATATTGACTCCATAAGGCCCAGTTGACGAAATATAATATGTTACCTCAAAATTACTTCCTTCGAGTTTTGCCGTTCCGGCATAATCCCTGACATGTGCTGCATCTACAGAAGCTGCAACTTTGTAATCCCCATTCAATGCCTTAAGGCAACCTTTCTCTTGTGGAGCAAAAGTGACTTTGCACGAATCGGGTCCACTGTACCTAATCGTCAAATTGTAACGGGTGTCGTTGTGGATATTTATCGCCGAATACCGTCTCCTTCCGCCGCTGCTTATCTTCTTCATAGGGGGCAGTTTGCCATACTGCCCTTTCATAATCTCAGCAACTTCCTTATCTACTAATTTGGCTTCGGCACTTTTTTCCCTAATTTTGGTGGTAGTGAAGTTTTCAGTTGTGATACCGGTTTGTTTTATGTTCTGTCGGGATGGTTTTACGGGTATCTTCTGTTTGGCCCTGTTGTCGCTTTTGGGAATGCTCGGCACTGTCGCAGGCTTGTTGGCTTTGGCGGTAGTTGGTTGCCCGATATTGGAACTACAAACGGCTGCGGCAAGTATGGGGTCACCTACCGCCTTTTCGATAGCAAGGCTGAGTGATTTATTCAGAAACGGGGGGATCGCATGTTGCCAAACACCTTTTTGCTTTACGGTGTCTTTTTGAAAAAATGTTTTTTTAGCCTGTAGCTTTCCGGATTTTTTGATTAAGACCTCAAACATTATGTCGCTATCCAAATCACCAACTGAGTTTTCTCTGTCGATCGCCAAGAAGCGTTTTATATGAACTTCGTATACAATTTCAGCAGAATTTGTGACCTGATAGCCCGACAATTGAAAGGCTTGCGTAAAACCTTCCTCAAAGACCTCTTTTGGTGGTGTGATTAACCGTAGCACACCGTTTTTACCTTCATCATCATTTTCTCCGAGAATAGTTCTGAAGAAGACTTTTTTTTCACGGTCATCCTTTACGAGTAAATACACTTTTGGAGCGCTTTTGGTGGATAGGTGGATATTCCCGGTTGGTATGTACCTGAGAGTTATCGGTGCAATTCCACAGCCAGCGGAAACTAAAGTCATCAATAAAAAAATTCTCCCGGCAACTATCTTGATTCCTGTAAATCTTTTCATGGTTACAATCCAATCAAAATAACAAAAACTATTTCTATTGCCGCTCTGTAAATTCAATTATATATACAAAGGGCTCGTTTGTTGATTATTTTTTCGAACAGATTTTCTTACGGCAATGGTGTGGATGTTTCTTTTGTCTTTGATATATTTTCTCTCGTAATTGGTCCCCGTCAATTCTCCCTCCTCGGCACCTGCTGCAGGCGTGAATTCTATTGTCTCGAGCATTTCGCTGTTGGCCTTGATCGCTTCTTCAATTTGTTCAAAATAATCAGCGTGGTCGGTCGCAATCCGGATTTGGCCGCCGACTTTCAGGCATCGCAGCATCTGTGCCATATTCGGCGAGGAAATGAAGCGTCTTTTATGGTGTCGCTTCTTCGGCCAGGGGTCGGGGAAATAAACATGGAAGCAATCCACAGACGAATCGCCCACGTGCTCGGAGAGAAACCAGGTTGCATCTGTGCGGATTATCCGGACGTTGGTCAGTCCCCACCGTCCGATTCTGTCAACTGCGAAGCGATAGTATTTGTTGGCCCATTCGATTCCCAAAAAATTAATCTGCGGCGATTGGCGGGCCTGTCCCAGGAGAAAAGTTCCTTTGCCCGAGCCGATTTCGATGTGTAGAGATGCTTTTCGCCCGAAAATTTGCTCAAAATCGACCGGGCCGGCAAGCTCGTCCGGTCTTAGCGAGACGTGTTCATAGTCTTTAAGAGGCCTTTTTGCCATTTGAAGAGTCCGTTAAGGGTTCGATACGCGACGTTTTTTGCCCGGCAGGGCCGTATTTTGCCCCCCAGAGCGGATAAAGTCAAGTTTGATACCGTCCGATACAATTTGTCGGAACAACCCTGCGCCCCGCAGCGTACAATTTTGAGGGTGGTGGCAAAACAAAATAGTTTGTCACGGAAAGGCTGATAAATGATTAGGCCTGTCATTACATTACGACGCAAACGAATATTAATTGATGTTGACACACAACAAGAAATTTTCCTTGCCTCGGGTGCTTCGTGCATCAGGAATCACCGGAGGGTTCTTGCGAATATCCGAAGGGTGATGGCGTGGGCGCGCTTGAAAAATGTTCGGATGATTTCGACCGCCCGAGTATATAGTAACGGCACTAAGGACCGTACGGGTTGTCTCGACACCGCCGAGGGAGCCAGAAAGATAAGCTACACAATTCGCCCAAGCCGCATCTCTTTTGCCGCTGATGGCTGTACGGACCTTCCTCGCGATATATTCAAAAATTACGACCAGGTCGTGCTTGAGAAGCGAAATATAGACCCGTTCGAGGAGCCGCGTGCCGACCGGATGCTCAGCGAACTTCGGGCCAACGAATTCGTTCTTATCGGGGGCACAGCAGAAGGCGCCGTCAAAGCGACCGCACTGGGGCTTTTGGCCCGGCGTAAAAACGTTACAATACTAACCGATGCGGTGGGTTCGCGCGATAAGGCCGCAGCACAGATAGCTCTGCGCCAGGTCGAGGCAAAAGGAGCAAAGCTCGCCGAGACAAAGGCCCTGTTGGGTTCATCGCATCTGAGAGTGGTGGGTGCGTGCGGGTGTGACCGCTGCCGGGGCAAAATACAAAAGAGCACCATGAGAGCCGGTGCCTGAAGCCTCACTTAAAACTCATGACTATTTAACTGTCTGTGGACGGTAAACTGTTTTTTACACGCCAGGTTCCCATCTGTATGTCAATTTATTAGTCAATCTGATGTATTTGACATTTCGTCCCTCACCAGCCATAATATCCCTCAGACAGTTAGTGCGGGATGGGCAAACTCATTGCCCATGTGTTATTTAAGTCAGGATGGGCAAAGAATTTGTCCATGCTATATCTTAATGGAGTAAGAAAATGGCCAAGTCCAAAAGAAGCTGGGAAAAACGCCTCGGCGGGGAGACGGATGAATTGACGGTGGATTTTGTCGAATCCTTATCCTACGACAAAAGGCTGTACAAATACGATATCGCCGCGTCGGTCGCCCATGCCCGAATGCTCGGCGAAGTGGGGCTGATAACAAAATCCGAGCTTAGTGAGATACAAAAGGCCCTGTTTGAAATATCCGACGAAATAGCCACCGGCCGATTCAGGTTCGACAAGACCTGCGAAGACATACACATGGCTATCGAGGCCGCCCTGATAAAGAAAATCGGCGATGTCGGTGCAAAGCTGCACACCGGGCGCTCGCGCAACGACCAGGTCGCAACCGATATGCGCCTGTGGATGCGTGATGAAATCGAGTTGCTGCAGACGAGAATTACGCTGCTCCAAAGGGCCTTTGTCAAGCTGGCCGCCAAATACACCGAGGCAGTCATGCCCGCCTATACGCACCTCCAGCGCGCCCAGCCGGTCGTTATCAGCTCCTATCTATTAAGTTTCGTTGAGCAACTGGCCCGCGACTGGCAGCGGCTGAAAAACTGCTCGGAACTCTTAAATATCTCGCCCTTAGGCTGTGGCGCTGTCGCCGGCTCGACTCTTGCCCTCGACCGCAAGAGCACGGCAAAGCAACTCGGCTTTGAAGGGATAGTCTGGAACAGCATTGACGCAGCCGGCGACAGGGACTTCTGCGCCGAGTTCATATTTGACTGTGCGCTTATCGCCGTACATCTGTCGCGACTTGCTGAGGACTGGATTATTTACTCAACCGGTGAATTTAATTTCATACGAATCGACGATAAGTACTGCACCGGCTCAAGTATGATGCCGCAAAAGCGCAACCCCGACATCCTCGAACTTATCCGCGCCAAGACCGGCTCTGTCTATGGCGCACTTATGGCAATGTTGACGATATTAAAAGCCCAGCCGTCAACCTACAACCGCGACCTGCAGGAAGATAAAATCCACGTCTTTCGCTCCGCAGACACGATAGAGGCCGCACTTGATGTAGCCGCCGCTGTCGTTGCAAATACTAAATTCAACACCGACCATATCGCATCAGGCCTTGACTCCGGCTTTCTCGATGCTACAGCTCTTGCCGAATATCTTGTTAAAAAGGGCGTTCCTTTCCGCAAGGCCCACGGCATCGTTGGTTCTCTCGTCGCAACCTGCGAACAGCAGGATAAAGTCAAGCTCAGCGACATCAGCCTCGATGAATTCAAGGCCGCCAGCGAGCTTGTTGACGACGATGTTTATAGTTGTCTCGGCGCCGCCAACGTTGCTAAAAGATACACTACCCTCGGCGCCGCCGGCCCGGAACAGGTTGCTAAACAAATCGCTTACTGGAAAGACCAGCTCAAAGAGCAATGACTTCCGAAGAAGACAAAATAACCGCCTGGTTCGCCGCCCAAAGCAGGGCAGGGGAGTTGAAGGGTCTTTTTCCCATCGGTATCGGCGATGATATGGCCCAGGTTAGGCTTAGCGAGGATGTCTCCGTCCTTATTACCACCGATATGCTCCTTGACGGCGTCCATTTCGACCTTGCCCATACTACCGTCGAACAGGCCGGCTACAAGGCAATGGCTGTCAGCTTAAGCGATTGTGCCGCTATGGCCACAGTCCCAATCTGCGCCGTTGTGTCGGTGGTGCTGCCTAAGGGTTTCGGCGAAGCACAGCTAAAAGAGCTTCACCGCGGCATAACCCGGGCCGGCGATATGTTCAATTGCCGACTTATCGGCGGCGATATAACCGCGTGGAAAGCAGGGGGGGCCTTTGCGATAAACGCAGCGATGTTAAGCAAACCCGCCGGTTTTGAGCCTGTCAAACGCTCCGGCGCCAGGGTCGGCGACTGTATCTGCGTAACCGGCTCGCTGGGCGGTGCATCGGTGGGTAAGCATTTAACTTTCATTCCACGAGTGAACGAGGCCATCGCAATTGCACGGGCGGTCCGCATAAATTCGATGATAGACATAAGCGACGGCCTGAGCAGCGACCTTAACCGAATCTGCACTCAGAGTAAGGCAGGGGCCATCATAGAAGCCGAAAATATACCGATTTCCGAGAATGCAAAGAAAAACAACGAGCCACTAAATTCGGCGCTTAACGAAGGTGAGGACTTCGAACTGCTCTTCACGCTTTCCGCGGCCGATTATGTAAGGCTTACGAATGCGCGCCCCATAACAATCCCAATCACGAAGATAGGAGACATTACCGACACGGCTAAGATGCAGATAATTATGCCCAACGGCCGGGTAAAGGACTTACAACCGAAAGGCTACGACCATTTATGAACAGCGAAGGGCAAAATCCGAGCTTGCAGATAATATCAGATTCGCCCGATGAGACAATGCAAATCGGTCAAAAAATCGGCACGGCCTTAAAAGGCGGCGAGGTCATTACTCTTATAGGGCCTTTGGGCAGCGGTAAAACGCTTATGGTAAAGGGCATAGCTGCGGGATTAGGCTCGGCCGACTCAAGAAGCGTTACCAGCCCGACCTTTGTGCTGGTTAACGAATACACAGGCCCCCGGATGCGGCTGGATGTATATCATTTTGACGCATATCGTCTGGAATCGGTCGGCGAATTCGAGATGCTGGGTTTTGACGATTTATGCCGCTCTGATTCTGTAGTTTTAATAGAGTGGGCCGACAGGGTCGCCTGTGCCCTTGAAAACATCGACGCAATCGACATTGAATTATCTCACATCGACAAAAACACACGTCAAATCAGCCTGAAAAACGCTCCCGACTATATCCTTGATTCCTTAAAATGATAGTGTGCTCCATTGAAAACGCCTGGAGGAGTCATTAGGAATGGGAATTTGTCGCCCCTGCGAAGGAATGTCACCCCTGCGGAGGAATGTCACCCCTGCGGAGGAATGTCACCCCTGCGAAGGCAGGGGCAGGGGTCCAGGATATCTGGATTCCGGGTCAAGCCCGGAATGACAGCAAGAGGATGTCCATTGTCATTTCTGCCCCGCATCCCCCGCATCGTGGTGCGGGGTAAACTCCGTGCGGGATAAACTCCAGCGGGAATTTACGACGTACTCCTTGTCATTCCAGCGAAAGCTGGAATCTACAACCTTCAGTGGGAGAAACCCGATAAATCGGGAAATCAAGTTTGGAATGATATCGGCGGGGTCGATTGTACTTGGAAAAATATTAAGCTGTCCACAGAAATCTTAATATACAGACCTATAAATACACTTCCAACAAGACAATACCTAACATTACTTAAAAAAACCGCCAAACCCTTAACATACCACTAATATATCCTTGATATTCAGGCTTTTTTCGGTTATAATTACTATTCGTAGGAAGCCGGCTGGTAACTGCCCTTCCTTCTTAAAGCAACAGTAATAGGGGCAATGGCGGATTTTTCACTTTGAGGGGGTTTTCGGAAATTCACGTTTTTTCGAGACGTTTTTTAGTCGCCTGATTTGGCACCGGCGTTTTTGTTTCTTATATTTTCTTTAGCAAAAGAATCCAGAATAGGTTTTGAACGGTTCGGGACCTTATTTGGGAAAAAGTTAACTTTTCAGAGTATGGGAGAATTGAAATGAGAACGAACAAGAAAAATTCCGGTTTCACATTAGTTGAAATCCTGATTGTCGTGGTAATCCTGGGCATACTGGCGGCCATCGTCATTCCCCAGTTCACCCAGGCAAGTACCGAAGCAAGGGAAAACAGCCTCAAGGCGAATCTGCAGACCATCCGTTCGCAGATCGAGCTCTACAAGATTCAGCACAATGACAACGAGCCTACTTTTGCCAACTTTACAGCTCAAATGACACAGCAAACGGACATAGCCGGCAATGCTGGTACGGACTTCGGTCCTTATCTGCAGCAGATACCCGTCAATCCCTTCACTAACGCTAACGCCCTTGATAATAGTGGAACCGCGGGCGATGGTGTAGGCGACTGGGAATATGATGAGACCGACGGCTCGTTCTATGCGGATGATACCGGTACTGATGCAGCAGGTGTTGACCACGCCGATTACTAATGTGAGAATTTTGTTACAGCAGTTTAATATGTTAAGAAGAGATCTAAGAGCTGACCGGTGTTGGGGGTGTTCCGATGCTGGTCAGCTCTTTTTACGAAGACCTGGAAATCTGCCATTTTCAAAATGGTGCTCTTTGGAAAACATACGAATACGTCGTTTTGAACAAAGCACCCATATGTCATTCCAGCCCCGCATCCCCCGCATCGTGGTGCGGGGTAAACTCCGTGCGGGATAAACTCCAGCTGGAATCCACGACCTACGGTGAGAGAATGGATTCCAAATCAAGTTTGGAATGACATTAAGGCATGGATTCCAAATCAAGTTTGGAATGACATTAAGGCATGGATTCCAAATCAAGTTTGGAATGACATTAAGGCATGGATTCCAAATCAAGTTTGGAATGACATTAAGGCATGGATTCCAAATCCCTCCTTCGCACGAGGCTTCAGCCTTCGCACGAGGCTATGGCTGACAAGTCGGAGGACAAGCAAGTTTGGAATGACATTGTGGTAGTTCACAATAGTATCAATAAACGGACAATGTAAAATGATAAACGGGATAGAAACAATGGAAACAGACAGACACGGATTTACCGTCATGGAAGTATTTATGGTGATAGTCATCCTGTGCATCGTAGCCGCTGTTGCGGTTCCCCGGCTCAGTCACGCAGCCGAAGAGAACAGGACATCCGATATGGTCCGCAAACTTCACCTTCTGCGTTCACAGCTCCAGCTTTACAAGGCCCAGCACGCAGGCCTGTTGCCCGGCCAGGAGGTTGTCGGCGGAGATGTCAATCAGACCGACTTCATTGAGGCGATGACTGCCAGAAGCACTGTCGATGGATACGGGCCTTATATCAACCAGATGCCTGAGAATCCCTTTGTGGATGGCGACAGGGCCGATGACATTACCTTCGTCAGTGATGTCGATGCGGTTCCTACAGGTCTCGAAGGCACCGGCTGGTGGCTCAACACCGCGACAGGACGGTTCCGGGCTTGTGACAGTAAATTCCACACGGCTTACTAACTTGTCATTCCAGCCCCGCATCCCCGCATCGTGGTGCGGGGTAAACTCTGTGCGGGGTAAACTCCAGCAGGAATCCACGACCTTCGATGAGAGAATGGATTCCAAATCAAGTTTGGAATGACATGATGACGCCTTGGAATGACGTTTTTGTGGGTCAGCGGTAGGATGGGCAACTTGTTTGCCCATGCTGTCTCTTTATAGCGGCGAAGATATTATGAAGAAGATATTATGAAAACCAACCGATACAATCGAAAAGCTTTCACTCTCGCAGAAGCGATGATAGCCGTTACGCTTTTGGCATTTGCGGCCTCGGCGGTTACTATGCCTTTTGTGGCAGGTGCGGCCTGTCGTGCAGAAGGTGCAAAGAGAACCCTTGCCGGAAAGCTCGCCGCTGACCGTCTGGAACAGATCGAACAGATTGCAAAAGACAACTATGACACAATAGGGATGTACGACGGTTGGTATGAATTTCCCGGCGGCCTTGAAGACGGCAACGGCGGGTTCCTTACAGACCCCGTCTATTCGGATTTCACACGTTTTTCAAATGTCGTTTCCTTTAGTGTCCAAAACGGTCTGCTCGTGCAGGTAGCGCCCGGAGCCGAATCCGACTTTAGTATGGTAACGGTTAGTGTGTCTTACGACAATGGCTTAATGGATGTGTGTCTGGGCACTATTATAGGCAAATGATATGACAAGTACGAATGACAAAATCTGTAAAAATCGAGCGGGTTTTACGTACGTCGAATTGTTAGTGGCTCTGATGGTCTGTTCAGTCGTATTTACCGCCGTGGCCTCGCTTTCATACGCGCTTAATTCGGCCTCAAACAGCACCGAGCAAATAGGAACCCACCAGATGGCCCTGCGGTGTGCAACGGTGAGGGTATCCGACCTGGTAAAACATAGCGTGATGGCATTTGATACACCCGGTAACGGCATTGCCCTGTGGACCGGCGACGACAACAACGACGGGCTTATTAACGGCTCTGAACTGGTTTATATCGGGACAGATGCCGGGGGCCAAAGTCTTCTGCTGCTCGACTTTCCCGGCCAGAGTCAATCCGTCACCAGAGGTGAAATTGAATCAGGTACAGGAAAAACCGATCTCGTTAGCGTTACGGACGAAAGGTACATAACTCTTTTGCCCGAGTGCGACAACGTTCAGATTACACTTGATGCAGCCGGCACCTTTGTAAACATACTGTTCGATTTGACCGAAGCAAAGGTTACCAGTTCTTATCAGATATCAGCCGTCTTGCGTTGTTCGGCGGACAATCTGCTGGACCCTGCGACCGGCGAACCTCATGGTTTAGGTGATGACGACTGATGAATCCGGTACCAGCTAAAAACCTGTCACAGAACACAATATGTCATTCCAAACTCGATTTGGAATCCATTCTCTCACCGAAGGTCGTGGATTCCAGCTGGAGTTTATCCCGCACGGAGTTTACCCCGCACCCCGATGCGGGGATGCGGGGCTGGAATGACAATCATGAGTGCTGGAATGACAACCTTCACATCTTTTCTATAGAGCATAAATTTCATCAAAACTCCAGACCCGGCGTAGCGATATTAGTCGTGCTGTTTGTCATTATTATGGCAACAATAATTTCTCTCAGCTTTATCGCACGCTCCGATACGGAGCTTGCCTTCGGCAACAATATGGCCCTTCGTATGCAGATGGATTACCTTGCCGAGGCCGGCCTTGGCCATGCAAAGACTATGATTAAAAATCCGCAGGACGCCTCCACCGGCACTGATGGATACTGGGAAGGATGTTCCGGATTTTCCTTAAAAGACCTCGACTTTTACGGCCTGTTGGAAACGGGTGATTATTATGATGTGGATGTAGCGCGCGATGATTCCGACCCCACGGACAGGTGCAGTTATGACGTAACCAGCCTGGCATATCGGCTCGACGGCGCCGAGAAAATCGCCCAAAGCAACCTGAACGCACGCCTTCGGCTCGACCCCTGTATTGCATACTGGGCGGGCGCAGGTACGACGATATCAAGTCAGATAACCGTTAACGGCGATGTTTATTGCAGCGGTATTCTGACTAATAACGGCACAATAAACGGTGATGTCTTTGCGGATGATTTTTCGGGTGTCGCGGCAGGAAAACATTACGACCCCTGCGAAGCAAATGTCGGCTGGCCCGGTCTTTTGATTGATGATTTCATCCCTCAGTATTATATCGATACTATTGCTTATGCGCCTCAGGCCCTTGATGCGAATGACGTTCTTATGGATGTGTCCTTCGTTCCTGATTCCGGCAATCCCGCGGGCGTTATTGTATGCGCGGGCAATCTTGCGTTGATGGGTAACGTTGACATAAATGGAACGCTAATTGTAAACGGTGACCTGAGTGTACAGGGCACAAACAATACTATTACTTCTGTTAAGAACTTTCCTGCGCTGGTAGTCAATGGCCGGTTGAACGTTCAAAATGGCGCGCTCATAATCAATGGTTTGGCGCAGACGAATACAATGTCTGTTGGTGCTGCAGCAACCGGTGTTAATATATCCGGTGCGGTGTTCGTGCGCGATGGTGGGATAAATGTTGAAGGTGGTTGCATGGGCAATATCACTATTACAGCCGCTCCTATGGTGGCTTCGCTAAAGGTATCGCCGGATGCCGCCACCACCGTCAGGTGGACGCCGGTAGGGGGGACATTCTTCAAATGGATAAAGAGGGAATAACCGGAAACAGAAAAACAGAAGCCTGCCGGCGCAAGCCGGCGGACCTGCTTAGTATAAAATAACTTTGCGGCCTGGGCTGTAAGTTGTCCGGAATATCCGTCGTTGTAACGTCTGATAACGGTATATTCTTTTTAGTTTTCAGTCTTACAGGGAAAAACTTTAATGTGCCGCCCGAATTCGCGGTATTTTCGTCATAAACGAACCACCAGGAGGGGTCGTGATGAATGTATCGATTACACAGAATAGAATCCTGTCGAATCAGCCGTGCTGGTGCCACAATCTTCCGAACAGGATGCAGCAAAACGCCGCTTATAATCCAATGAGTCCCTGTGTGGATGACGAAATTCAAGTCCGTTTGTTGGCCGGGCAAACTTGTCCGAAGATTCAGCCGGCGGCCTTAAGCCGACAACACGCCATGACGAAAAAAGATACGGAGCTATTGCCTAATCACCGCCCGTACGGTTGGGCGGATTGATGGACGTCAAATGGAGCCGGAAAAAGATAATGTTGGATTTGTCATTCCCGCAACGTATCAGGGTACGGCATAAACTCCAGCGGGAATCCAGGAAATTATAAAACAGAGTTAATCCGTGTTAATCCGTGTCTAAAGCAAGGATTGATATGAAAAAAGAGGCATTCACAATTGTTGAGTTGATAGTGGTGGTGGTGATACTTGGTATCGCCGCTCTGCTTGCGGTGCCGATGATAAGTTCGGCAGCGGATGTCCAGGTTCGTTCGGCGGCAAACATGATTGCAGCGGACCTGGAGTATGCAAAGAGTATGGCAATCAGCACACAGCAGAGCCACTCGGTCGTTTTTAACTCTGCAAATGAAAGCTATCACCTGCAGGATGCAAGTGCAAATCCGATTGAACACCCGATAAAAGCAGGTTCTGATTTTGTGGTCAACTTACAAAGCGACAGCCGTCTGAGTCGTGTTGATATAGCAAGTGCCGACTTCGAACCTGGCTCGCAGTCTGCTGTTACGTTCGACTATCTCGGCAGCCCGTATAGCGGAACAACGACCGCAAATCTAAACAGCGGTCAAATCTTACTCCAGGCCGGTTCTTTCGGCATGACAGTAACTGTGGAGCCTATGACCGGATATGTAACCGTACAGGCCGTACCATAAGCGAAATATGAAAAACAACAAAAGCGCGGCGGCGCAAGCCGCCCGAAGAAGAAACATTATGTTAAATCTTACACATAATAAAACCAGACCGATAGGATTGGAAATGGAAAGTAACTCCATTCGAATGATCCAACTGGCTCACACCGGAGAAAACGCCCGGGTCATAGCCGCCGATGAAATACAAATCGGAGCCGGTGCTTCGGCGGATGAGCAATCCAGACACGAATTTGCCGTCTCTGCAATTAAAGAGATGCTGGCCAGAGGAAACTTTCGCGGAAGAAGCGTCGTATCAAGTTTGTCGAACAGCAGTCTTAAGATAAAAAGTCTGAGACTGGACACGTCGGATGCCGACCAGATAGAGCAGTTGATAACAAACGATATTGCCGCGCAGTTCGGACTCGATTCCGACAACGACGAGATAAGGTATATCATCGCAGGCAGTGTTTACCATGCCGATGAAATCAAGAACGAAATAATATTTCTCGGAGCGGACAAGGAAAGCATATCGCAGCATATAGCTCTGCTCGAAGAAGCGGGGCTCAAACCGCTTGCAATCGATGCGGCCCCCTGTGCCCTGTTCAGATGCTTTAGCAGTTCCCTTAGACGTCAGGAGGACCAGCAGCTTGTCAGTGTCTTCATCGAGGTGGGCAGCCTTTTCACAACCGTAATCATAAGCCGGGGTCAGCAAATTGCTTTTGTAAAACAGATTCCGATTGGAGGAAGAAAACTTAACGAACAGGTCGCGTCGAAACTCGATGTTGATTATGACGAGGCGGTAGTGCTCCGCTCGAAGCTGAGAAATACCGACACCGGCACAATCGAGACGACCACGAGACAGGCGATTGTTGACGCTATGAGTTTTGTTATCGAAGAACTGGCAAGGGAAATATCGCTTTGCTTCAAATACTACGCTGTAACTTTCAGGGGAAACCGACCAAGCGAGGCCGTCTTTGCAGGCACCGAAGCATACGAGTCTGTGCTGCTTGAAGAACTCAAAAAGCACCTCGATATCGAGGTTAAACTTGCTCAGCCCTTCAGGGGCTTCGAACTGGCCGGAACGGAATTTGCCGCCGAACAGAACGCTTCATTTTGCGAGTGGGCCGTCGCGGTCGGCCTGGGAGTAAGAGGCTGGGATTCGCCTGATAACGGATCGGAAAAACATGAACGAAATTGACTTTATTCCACAATGGTACAGGGATAGACAGAAGCAGCAGGTCGGTTATCACACGCAGTACGTGGTGATAATCGTCATCTTTGCAGCCATAGTGCTCTGGAGCTTTACCACATGTTATTCCGTCTCAAAAGCAAAGGCGCAGATAAAACGGATAGAGACCTCCCTGGCTGAAAACGCGGACCTGGCCGCTGAATGCAACCGGCTGACGACCACCCTGAACAAGTTACGCCAAAAGACCGAAATCCTCGATAAACTCAATCACCAAACCAGCATTGCAAATGTGATTGCAGAACTGAGCTTTCTGGTTCCGGAAAACGTCATACTTGGAAAAATCGACATCGGGCTTGAGCACTTCAATGAAGCAGGGGGCTCGACAAATAAGTCCAATGTCAGATTGCTCCGGCGCAGCCCCCAGACCGACGATGCGATGCCCGCCGAAGATACACGCTTCAAGGTGGTAATTTCAGGAATTGCCGCCGGTGTTGAGGATGTCGCCGGCTTGATATCAAGCCTGGAGGATTCTTCATACTTTTGCCAGGTCGTGCCGGGATTTTCACGTGCCGGGAAGGTTAAGGACCTGACAGTTACGGAATTTGAAATAAGTTGTTATCTGGCAAATTATGTTCAGCAAAAACAGGGTTGATTGAATGAGGTTTTTGCAAAGACAACAGATGATAATAATTGTGCTGACAGCGGCGCTGATGAGTGGATTTGCGATGTTTTTGTATTATCCTCTCTCAAGACAGACCAGGGCCGTAAAGCAGGCCGATGCCGCGCAAACTTCATCCGCGGCAAAGGCTGACGCCAGAAGGAAACAACTGCCCCTGCTTCGCAAGCAGACCGGCAAGCTTGAGCGCAGGCTGCAAAACTTCGACCAAAAGTTGCCGACCGGCAGGGAATTTGCGGGTCTCTGGCAGCAGATAGCCGATGTTATGAACGAGCACAAACTTAAAGACCAGCTTGTTCAGCCCGGCAGCGAAATCCAGAGTCCCCACCTTAACTGCATACCTATAAGTATCAGATGCAGCGGAACGGATGAGCAGATATTTGAATTCCTCAAATCCATCGAGAAGCTTGAAAGACTCATCCGAATAGAGAAATTCAGTCTGGAAAACGACCGCGATTTTACAGGATGGCTCAAAATGAACGCCGAGGCGTATGTCTATTACCGCTCATCCGAGCCTGATAAAACCTGAATTGTCAAAGCAAGATGAAAACAAGCAAGCTAAATGTTAATAATGTTTCCGGCCTGATAAGCCGCTGGAACCTTAAAAGGCCCAAAGTACTAATGGCGACTGTCCTGGTTACTGTCATGGCCTTTATGTGGATCAAGGTACTTGTCGGCAACGGGGCACAAAAAAATGAAGCAGTCGCTGCCGTTGCAGACTCGGCCGCACAGCAGACCGGCGTACAGCAGCAAAGGCCGAAGGTCAAAATAGCACTTCATCCCTTGCCCGTAGTGCAGGGACGAAACGATATATTAACACACAATGTATTCACCGCCGGAAGATGGAAGGAATTTCCTTCGGGTGGCCGAATCGCCGGCGGAAACGTTAACCTTGAGATTGACCGCAAAGATGCCGGGTATATCGATAAAGTCGCCGAAACGATTATCCTCGAAGCCGTCATCAAAGGCCCCAGGCCCGAAGCCTTTATCCAGGGAAAGCTCGTATCGGTCGGCGACAAACTTCCGGTTCGCTACAACGACAGGATATACCTGTTCGATGTAGTCCGGATTTACGAAACGAAAGTCGTCTTAAAGTGGAACGATTTTACTGTGGATGTGAAAATGTCTCAGTTAAGCGAATCAGGAAATTAAAAGAAAGGGGGTAGTATCATGTTGTACAGAAAGAACAAAGGCAATCGGAAAACAAAATTTACCAACATTGTAATTGTGTGGCTGTTTGCAATCGGCGGCATGGCTGCTCTGGTGGTGGCCCAAGACACGCCGCCGGCTGACTCGGCCGTCTTGCTCGCCGAAGCCGGACCGCTTGAAGGCGCATCGGTCGAAGGTGCGGCCGAATACGAGACCGCCGGTGAACTTCTGGCGAGCCAGGCGATACAGTCCATCACCTTCAATAAGGACATGAGCATCAGAGATGCTCTGCGCTTCCTGGCACTTAAGTACCAGAAGAACATTGTGCCTACGGCAAGCGTTACCGGCCAGATTACGGTCGCAAACCTCTACGACGTAACGTTTGAGGAGGCACTCAGCGCCGTGCTCGGCACAAACAGATACGAGGTTCAGGGCAACTTCATCAAGGTCTATACCGCCGATGAATTCGACCAGGTAATGAACGACAGAAGGCGGATGGAGTCCAGGATTTTTACCCTGTACTACGTATCCGCCGAGGAAGCCAAAACACTCCTTACGCCTGTTTTGAGCGATTCGGGCAGTATCGAAGCCACCAAAGCGCCGCAGGTCGGCATCTCTTCCGGTGATGACCTTTCAATACAGGAGGGTGGCAATTCAATGTCCCTCCACGACTCAATCATTATGAACGATTATCCCGAGAATATCGCAGATGCCGAGTCTTTGTTAAATGAACTCGACGTTAAACCTCTGCAGGTACTTGTCGAGGCCACCATCCTTAGTGCAACATTGACCGAAGGTATGGACTTCGGCATTGACTTCAACCTGATGGCCGGTACCAGTTTATCCGGAACCGCAGCAACAGAAACCATCGTCTCAGAAGGTACTGTGGATAGGGGTTCTGCAGCCGTCCCGCCTATTCAGGGTATTACTAATATTACGAACGGTACGCCGATAGAAACATCAGGTTTTGCCAAAGCCGGAGCCAACGGGCTGAGAATCGGCATCAGTAGCGGTGAGGTCCGCGTGCTGATTACCGCTCTGGAGTCCATCACCGATGTTACTGTCCTTGCCAATCCGAAAATTCTTGCTCTGAACAAGCAGGTGGGCACCGTGTTTATCGGCCAAAATCTTGGCTATCGCAGCAGCACTACTGTTTCAAGCAGCGGCGTTGCTACCAGTGGCGAGGTTAAGTTTCTAAAATCCGGTACAAAGCTGTCCTTCAGGCCTTACATCGCCGATGACGGAAATATCCGGATGGATATTTATCCCAAGGATAGTTCCGCAACCAAGGATTCCGACGGCGTCCCGACCGAAACAACCGCCGAATTGAGCGCAAACATCATGGTCAAAGACGGCCAGACGGTGATAATAGGCGGCTTGTTCAGGGACTCTGTAACTTCCTCCAAATCGCAGGTGCCCTTATTGGGTGACATCCCCGTTATAGGTGAACTGTTCAAGGGAACCTCCGATTCTTCGGTACGACAGGAAGTGATTATCCTGCTTACACCTCATATTATTGACAACATTGACGAGCTTGAAGGGGACCAAAGAGCCTCCGACGTTGGCAGAAAGAGACTCGGCGCCCGCGAGAGTCTCCGCTTTTTTGGTGTAACCAGACTTGCTGAAGAAAGTTATTCCGAAGCGGTCTCTCTATACTCCGACGGAGATATCGAGGGAGCCTTAGCCGAGCTTTGCTGGACTCTGCACCTGCGACCGACTTACTTCGAGGCATTGAGATTGCGCGAACGCATCATACGTGAGACTTCGCCCGACAGCTCCGAGGCTATAGAGCGCATTATGCTCGAAGCAGTTGAGCGTGAGGAAACGCAGAACTGGCTCAGACGCTAAAAACGTGCACTCCTCGGACCGGTGCCCCCAGGCACCGGTCCGAGGAATTATTTAGCCCCACGTTTCACGTGGGGTTCTAATGGAAAAATTCAAATTTGACAGGTTGCAAAGATATAAGAGACAAAATCATGTTAAAAACCAAATTGATAACAGCGGCATTATTGGTTTCAATCCTGGCACTTAGCGCCGGGTGCGAATCACACGCGCAGAAAAAGCAGGCGGCGGCCCTTCGCCTGGCAAAGGCAACAGCAAAGGCAAAGGTCCCCGTTGCACAGGGACTGTTCGAGAACGGAAGGATTGATGAGGCCGAAGAAACAATCCGACAGTGTCTCAAAGCAAATCCTGATGTCGCCGAGGCCCATTTGCTGATGGGTAAAATTCATCTTGCGCGGGCAAATGTTGCACAAGCGGCTAAGTCGTTCAACCAGGCCATCGATATTGATAAGGAACTGGCCGGCGCCTGGTATTTTTTGGCTATAACAGCTCAGCACAACGCCCAGCCGCTACAGGCACTGGAGTATTACAACATGGCGGTGCTGCTCGAACCGGACAACGCCGATTACATTATTGCCCTGAGCAAGGCATACGCCGCTCAGGGCCGATACGACGAGGCTGTCGAATTGCTTGACCAAAAGGCGGCACTATTGCCCGACAGGGCCAGGCTGAAAATCGCCTCGGCGGATGTATTGACCCGGCTGGGAAAAATTGAACAGGCTGTTAGCCTTTACAAACAGGCACTGCTCTTAAAATCCGGCGACCGCGAAGTTACCGAAGCATTAGCCTACTGCTACATTATGCTCAAGCAGTGGGTAAACGCCGCCGAGATGTTCGAGGACCTTGTTGACCGGGCCGATGAATCGCGGAAAGCCGACTATCTAAAACTGCTTGCTATGTGCTGTATGAATTCGGGCGACTACGGCAAAGCTGTTGCATATTACAACCAGCTCAGTATCGACCGCAGAGACGACCCCGAAGTGTGGCTGCAGATGGGGCAGGCGGCACTTGGTGCCGGGGCTTCAAAACGAGCTTATGCCTGCGCTACAAGGGCGCTGGTGCTCAGGCCCGGGTGGTCGGATGCCGTTGCTGTCAAGGCCTGTGCACAATATCTCGGCACCGATTATTCCGCCGCTGTAAAGACCTTTAAGACAATAGCGCAAGACGAGAAAATGGCTGCTTTTGCATGGAATATGATTGCAAGATGCTACAGCCGGTTGGGACAGGATGCCCGCGCAAGAAAGGCTTATGAAAAAGCCGCAAGCCTGGATCCTGACAGCGAACTGTTGTCGATGATGTGAACAAAGGCACAGATACAATCTGCGTAAATCTGTGTCTGATAAATAAATGAAAACGGTGTTAATCCGTGTCCGAAAAAACGTCAGGGCTGTTGGAGTGCGTTCTTACAGATACATATTTATAATTCTCTTTTCACTTATCGCCGTCGGGATGATATTGCTGATCGTCTCGGCCTTTGCAGATGTCAGCCGGGGCGTGCTTCTTGCCGGCATTATTTCGGCGACGACCGCATCGGCCTGCCTTGCATTTTTCCACTTCCGGCTTACAACTTACATTAATCAATTAACTTACCTGCTCAAAAACGCAAAGCTTGAACATATCAAAATGAAAAGGGCCTCGGATTTAGGGCCACTTGCAGAAGCAATCGTTGAATTTATAACAGGCTATGTTGAAAAAAGCGAGCGGATTGAAACCGAACAAACCGAAATATCGCTGCAACTGCAACTGTTGAAAAAACAAAAGAAGAATATCGAAGAAATTATTTACAGTATCCGGGACTGTGTTATTGTTACAGACCCGTTTGACAGACTTCTAATTGCAAATGACGCCGCCCGGGAACTGTTTGGCTTTGGTGCGGACGCAGTCGGCTCGGGCCAAATCGGCGAATTTATCGGCCACTCCGACTTTGTAAAAACAATTCTCCACAGCAGAAGAACCGGACTTCGGCACGTAAAACACGAATTTAATTTCGAGACCAACGAACGAACCAAAATCTTTGATTGCATAATATCCTGCGTAAAAGATGAGCAGGATGTAACTTCCGGAGTCGTAGCCGTTCTGCATGACATAACCCGTGAAAAACAGATATCGCAGATGAAGAGCGACTTTGTAAGCCATGTCTCACACGAGCTGAAAACTCCGCTGGCCTCCATAAATGCATATGCTGAAATGCTGGTTGACGGAGAAGCCCAGGATACCGAAACGGTCAACCGCTTCTGCTCGGTAATCCAGACACAGGCCCAAAGGCTCAATCGACTCATCGAGGACATCCTGAACATTTCACGGATTGAGTCGGGTCTTACAAAGGTAAAAAAAGAGCACCTCAGTGTGGCGATATTGATACAGGATGCGGCTTTGATGATAGACAGCTACGCTCGCGAAAAGAATATCACCGTAAAAATTCAGGCACCGATAATCTGCGACCAGGTTTATGCCGACAGGGATATGGTCTCCCAGGTCATAGCTAATCTGCTCAGTAACGCCGTTAAGTACACTCCCGCCGGCGGTACCGTGGAAACAGCGGTCCAGGTCAACGAGGCCGAACAAATTGTTCGGGTAACCGTTACCGATACCGGCGTCGGAATACCTGCCGGCGAAATCGAGCATGTATTCGATAAATTCTATCGGGTCGAGGCAAATAAAGAATGTGCAAAAGGTACCGGCCTGGGACTAAACCTCGTCAAGCAGATTGTCGAAAAGGTTCACGGAGGAAAGGTATTCGTTACCAGCACACCCGGCCGGGGCAGTACCTTCGGGTTTGATATGCCGCTGGCAACCGGGGTAACTTGCAAAACAGTTTTGGAGAAATAGTAATGTCAGAAGAAAAACAACTTAAAGTATTGGTGGTAGATGACGAAATTCATATCGTACAGGTCGTTGCGATTAAACTTCGGAACAACGGCTTTGAAGTAATAACATGCGAAAACGGTGAACAGGCCCTGAAGCTTGCCACTAATGAAAAACCCGACCTCGTTGTTACGGATTTCCAGATGCCTGTTATGACGGGCCTTGAGCTTGTGCAGAATCTCAGAAGCAATCCCGACACCGCCCAAATACCGGTCGTTATGCTTACCGCACGGGGCTTTGCCCTGAAGGAAGAACAAAAAGAAGAACTTAGGATTTCGGCATGTGTAAGTAAGCCTTTTAGTCCGAGGGAACTTTTGCAAAGCATCGAGGAAATTCTCAAAGCGACAGTGCCCGCATAGGAAAGACCGTGTTTGTATGGGATGTAACTGAATACATTTTGTCCTCCCTGCCGAAGCGGGGAGCCGAATCCGTGTTTGAGTAAGCGAAAACTGTCAGTTTGATTTAAGAAATATGACCGATACGATTACAACAATGCCTGCCGTCCGATTCGATATGTTGGCCGATTTTGCCGCCAATATCAACAGATTCGGTGCAACCTTCACCGCTTTCGATACCTCCGGGCAGTGCATCCTGCAATCAAGCGCAGGTAATTTCGACAGCGACACGAGCCGACTGGCACAGTATGCTCACCTTACTTGTCGGGGGCAATCGGACACAGTCGTCAGGTTCGGAACATACAACGAGGTGCTGGCACTTTGTCTGAAGGCGCCTGATGAAACAGTTGCCGTTGCCGTAATTCAGACTCCTGATGTTAATGAAGATGCGGAAAAGCGAGACTACCTCGAGGAAATGCTGCTCTTGTTTGCCGACAGGTTCAGGGCGGATGCAAAAGCTCAAAAGCAGATTGAAAAGGTCGGTACCGAACTTGCGCGAACCTACGAGGAGCTTGTACTGCTCTACAATTTGAGCACAAGCACAAAAGTTACTCAGTCGAATGCCACCTATCTTCAGATGGCCTGCGACCAGATTACTTCATTGGTAAATGTCGAAGGAATCGCCGTTTTTCTCGAAAGAAAGCTCGACGGGGAAAAGCGTTTTGTCTTGACCGCAGGCTCCGGGGTCGTTGAGATCGACCAGTTTACTGCTGATATTCTTGAAATCAGGCTCGCCGAAGAACTAAAGAGCGGCAATGATGCGCTTTTGGACAGCATTGTGGATCCGCCTTTCAAATACGATTGGCCCGATGGAATAAAAAGCATTATTGCAGTGCCTCTGCACGCTGCCGACAGAATCATAGGAATGATGGTTGCTACAAATATTATCGGAAAGCCTGATTTCGACAGCATCGATGTGAAATTATTCAACTCCGTCGCGAACCAGTGCGCCGTCTTCATCGAGAATAATCGGCTCTTCGGCGATCTGAAGGAACTGTTCATAGGTTCGTTGAAGTCGCTGACAAACAGTATCGACGCAAAAGACCAGTACACACGAGGTCATTCCGAAAGGGTCGCTTTCATTTCAAGATGGATCGCAGAAAGGCTCGCTCAGGAACGACCTATAGACGATGAACAGATACACAAAATCTATCTTGCCGGCCTGCTGCACGATATCGGCAAGATTGGTATGAACGAATCAGTATTGAAAAAGGCCGGTAAACTCAGTGAATCAGACCTCAATCATATAAAAGCGCACCCTCGCGTGGGTGCCGATATCCTTGCAGATATAAAACAGATGAAAGATATTGTCCCGGGTATCCTGTATCATCACGAGCATGTTGACGGAACAGGTTACCCCGAAGGACTTACAGGAGACCGGATACCTCTGATAGGAAAAATTATTTGTCTGGCGGACGCCTTCGACGCTATGACCTCAAAAAGGGTTTACAGGGAGGCGATGAGCATAAAAAGAGCTTTGGCTGAAATAGAAAAGAATCTCGGAACCCAATTCGACCCCGAGGTCGGACGGGTCTTTCTAAACAGTGATATAAGAAAGCTCTGGAAGATTATTCAGGACGGTTTTATTGAAAGCTGGGATTACAGTAATTTCTCCGAATACGGGGCTGAAGCGGTGGGGACGCTTATAAGATGAAAATTGAAACTCAAAACTATGACAATGTAACCGTGATCGAACTGCATGGTGATTTCGTCGCTGAATTCATAAAACCATTTCAGGACGCAACCAGCAGTATCGTCGCTGCCGGTACAAGTTCAATCGTGATTGATATGACAAATATGGGATTCATCGACAGCCCGAGTCTTGAGCAGTTACTGTGGCTTAAAGGCAGTTGCAGCCAGAACAATCTCCAGCTTAAAATCGCTGGACTCGATGAGAACTGCACCAAAATCTTTGAGATTACCCGTCTGGACAGTAGATTTGATACCTACCACGAGGTCTCACAGGCGGTAAGAAGCTTTGTCTGAATAATCTCGTTGGGATTTTCTGCAAAAAAAATGTCGAATTACGGGATTTAAGCACTGATATAAAAATGCCGGAAGTAGCAAGTCAAAACAAGTTACAGCTTGGACAGGTACTGCTCGACAGGGGTCTGGTTACTAAAGACCAGATCGAAGCTGCACTTAAGCGACAGGAAGCCGACGGGCACCAAAAACTGCTCGGTGAACTGCTCGTCGAGTTGGGATATTGTACCGAAAACCAGGTTGCCTCGGCCCTTGCACAGGCATACGGCCTGCCGTACGCACAGATTACGCCGAAGATATGCGATCCCGCAGTCGTTGAAACGCTGCCGAGAGACTTCCTCGAAGAACATGTTGTTTTGCCGCTATTCAAGGTCCACGATTGTCTCACCATAGCACTAAGTGAGCCGTCAAATGTCTTTCTGCTCGAAGAGATTGAGCGGCTCAGCAATTGCCGTGTCCAGGTCGTTTGTGCCACCGCAAAAGACATAAAGGCCACTCTCCAGACCTACCTGCCCGCTGCAAATGTCTTTGTCATTGACGACATTATTGACGAGACCGACCTCGAAGATTTCGCCCTCATTGAAAACATCATCGAAGACATCGGAAATCTTGAAGAAGTGGCCGGGCAGTCTCCGGTCGTAAAGCTTGTAAACTATTTGATGTACAACGCGGTAAGAGAAAACGCCAGCGATGTGCACATCGAGCCTGATGACAAAAAGCTCAGAGTTCGATACCGTGTTGACGGCCGGCTATACGAGAAGATGAGTCCACCCCACCAGATGCACTCTGCTATCGTTTCGAGGGTGAAAATCATGGCAGAACTCGATATCGCACAAAGAAGACTCCCCCAGGACGGGGGTATTCACGTTCTTATGGAAGGCCGGCCTATCGACCTGCGGGTGTCGGTTATGCCCGGAAACCACGGCGAAAAAGTGGTTATCAGGATACTCGATGTCAAGAAAATCCTAACAAATCTCGAATCTCTCGGATTCAGCTACGATAATTTGCAGTTGTTCAAGGAAAAAATACAATGTCCAAACGGGATAGTCCTCGCTACCGGTCCGACCGGCTCCGGAAAAAACACTACCCTTTACGCCGCTTTGAATGAGCTTAACGCCGAAGATGTAAACATCTGCACTGTCGAAGATCCTGTTGAATGCAACATAGCTGCCATAAACCAGTTTCAGGTCAATGAAGTCGCCGGTTTCGGTTTCTCAAATGCCCTCAGGAGTCTGTTAAGACAGGACCCCGATATCATTATGGTTGGAGAGATAAGGGACAAAGATACCGCAAATATAGCCGTACAGGCCGCCTTAACCGGCCACCTTGTGCTTTCCACCCTCCATACAAACGACGCTCCGGGTGCCGTTACAAGGCTCCTCGACCTTAATGTTCCGCCCTACCTTGTCGGTGCCTCCTTGATTGCCGTACTCGCCCAGCGGCTTGTTCGTAAAATATGTCCGAGTTGCAAGGAGAATTATGAGCCTGCCGCAGGAATTAAAAAGACCGTGCAGAAGTGGACGGGCCAGCCGTTGAAGTTCTATCGGGGGATGGGATGTAAGCAGTGCCGAAATACCGGCTACCTCGGTCGAATCGCTATTCATGAGCTTTTTGTCCCTGATGAAAATATCCTTGATATGATTACTCAGGGGGTAACCGTTAAGGCACTCCGGGCAGCGGCCCTTAAAAACGGTATGGTGCCGCTGTACATCGACGGGCTCGAGAAGGTTAAGGCGGGCATCACAACTATAGACGAGATATTGCGAGTGGCCAACATGCCTGATGGGAGCACACAATGACTGTGCAGGCAACGATAGTCGAACCGCCCCAAAGTACTGCTATCCAGGAGGTTTCAAACGCCAGGATCAAGCAGGCGGAGCTGATACTGTTCACAACGCAACTGTCCATCATGCTCGACAGCGGTGTGGTCTTAAGTGACGCCCTTGAAGCAATGGCCGAGCAGACCCAGCCCGGCACTTTGCGCGACATAATTGTTGATGTTGCAAGCAGGATAAAGGGCGGCGACAGTTTCTCGGACGCCCTGGCGGTGTACCCGAGGGTCTTCAACGCTATGTACACCAGTATGGTAAAGGCCTCCGAGGCGTCGGGAAAAATGTCTCACATGCTCGAAATACTGGCAGGATACCTCAATTCCGACGCCGAGACGCGAAAGCAAATCAAAGGTGCGATGATTTATCCGTTTATTATGCTGATGATGGCCTCGGCCGCAACTGGCTCATTGATGTTTTTCGTTCTGCCCAAGTTTACGAGGATCTACGAGGCACGCGGGGCGGCGCTTCCAAAGCTGACACAACTGCTGGTCAATTTCAGCCAGATGTTGGGCAATGCCCGGATAATGGCAACGGTTGTAACCACCATCACGGCCCTTCTTGTGGGGCTGCATTTTTGGTATCAAACGACTACAGGCCAGAAGGTCATCGACTGGATGAAGGTACGCACCCCGATATTCGGCACGATGTTCGTCGATGCGGTGCTGACCCGCAGCATGAGGATAATGGCGACGATGGTAGGCACGGGCGTAAGTTTGCTGGATGCACTTAGCGTGATGAAGATGTCGTGTGAAAATTACTACTTTCGGCACCTGTGGGCCGCGACCGATGCGAAGATTCGCAACGGCTATCAACTATCAGAGTCAATTACACTTGCCCCTTACGGCGAGCTTGTCGCCCCCGGAATTATCCAGATGCTCAGGGCCGGCGAAAAGAGCGGAAAGCTCGGCCAGGTCTGCGACAAGGTCTCCGTTTTTTACGAAAAAAAGCTCCAAAACTCCATCCGTACCACCACCGCGCTTATCGAACCTCTGATGATACTGATTATGGGCTTTGTTATCGGTACAATTGCAATAGCCCTTTTATTACCCGTCTTCAGAATCTCAAGCGTCATCGCACACTAATTCGTATCTCGTATCTCGTGAAACGTTATGCATGGTTCGTGAAGGGTGTTGGCGGCCGGTGCGATTTATCGCACCAAATCCCGCCGTTGTGTAAGGTCTGCAACGCAAAAAGGCTGTCCTAAGTGGGGAAGCCGAGTAGAATAGGACAAAATCCCAATCATAACGACTTGTTCACCACCAAAATTTTAAATCACTTCTTGACACAGGCCGGCCAGGTCCTTATTATCCTGCCTTGTCCTGATAATCCGAAACTAAAAGGAGAAAGCTCATGGCAAATGCGTTATTACAGACTGAAATTCCGAATATAGCCGCCTCGCACGGTAAAGTACGTGATATTTACGACTTAGGCGACCAGCTTCTAATAGTTGCCTCCGACCGGATAAGCGCCTTTGACGTAATAATGACAAGCCCCATACCGTATAAGGGCATCATTCTGACACAGATTTCGCTTTTCTGGTTCGATTTTTTAGCCGATACCGTTGAAAATCACCTCATCTCCGCAAATATCGGAGATTTGCCGGCCACCTTCCGCCCGCACGCCGACCAGTTGACCGGTCGCTCAATGTTGGTGAAAAAGACCAAGGTGCTGCCGGTCGAATGTGTTATCCGGGGTTACCTCGCAGGCTCAGGCTGGAAGGACTATCAGGCCACAGGCTCGGTCTGCGGTGTGAAGCTGCCCGCCGGGCTGAAACAGTGCCAGAAACTGCCGGAACTTATTTTCACACCCGCCACCAAGGCCGAGATTGGCACACATGATGAAAACATCAGCTTCGAGGAGTGTGTCAATACGATAGGCACAGACGCCGCCAACTACGTCCGCCAAAAGAGCACCGAGATATTCACAAAGGCCTCCGCACACGCCGAGTCCCGCGGGATTATCCTGTCCGACACAAAATTCGAGTGGGGTGTTACGGACGATAAGATTATTCTGATTGACGAAGTGCTTACACCCGATTCATCCAGGTTCTGGCCCGCCGAAAAATACGAACCCGGCAGAGACCAGGAAAGTTTCGACAAGCAGTTCGTGCGTAATTACTTGGAAGAGATTAATTTCGACAAATCCGGCCCCGGCATAGAGCTGCCGGCGGACATCATAGAAAAAACCAGCGCAAAATACATCGACGGCTACGAACGCATCACCGGCAAAAAATTCGAACTGTAAAAGCGCAGGCAGCGCAAAACCAAACAACAGAAGCGCGGCAGCGAGTCATAACAACAAAAGCGCGGCGGCGCAAGCCGCCCGATGTATTACAAAACAGAAGCGTGGTCCGGCAGTACTGACGGACAAACCCCCCGACAAAAATTTCCATTTTATTTAGACGCGGGTTTTACCCGCGGTTATCCTCTAAAGCCCCAACGGGTCAAAAAAAAGTCCTCCTCGTTTAGCCCCCGGACCTGTGCCGGGGGTTCTCTCCCTAAATTCCACGTCCGACACTGGGCATTGAACGTTGAGTTGGTCATCCCGGCCCCCAACTGTCATCCCGGCCTTAGCCTGTCCTGAGCGCAGCCGAAGGAAGCCGGGATTCCCCTCACGAACCCCGAGATACGAACGAGGAGCGACGAGATTCCATAGTTTTTCGCTCTTGCTGTCATTGCGAGGCCTGCAAAGCAGAACGCAGCAATCTTGAACCCCTGTCATTCTGGACTTGCTTGACCTCCGTAGCCTTGTGCGTAGGAGGGATCCAGAATTTATTGACGTTACCCAAAAGAGCAATACCAAAGTCCGTGGGAACTGTAAATGTGGGTTAGCTGTTTATCAAATCGCCTGTAAATTAGGATAATGAATCAGCGGTCGGAACTATTTACTTTTGCTTCTTGTGCGTCTGCCAATAGTGCCGGGGCTGGAAGCAAGCTCGGCCTTTGCCTTGCCGGTCTTGAGGTCGTATTTGATTCGGTCGGCAAGAGCACCGTTCAAAAGGCACGGCGCCTCCTCAGAGCCTGCGACGGTAATTAAAGACTTTTGAGTGTCATAAAACAGCGTATCACCGACGAATTCATTGCCGCCGACCTCACGGTAGGTAACTCCGCCGGTAGTATATAGCGTGGCTAATTCGCTTTGGCCAGATTCGGTTTCCGTGAAGTTTGCCTCTAAATGTGTTGTCGCTGCGCGGACAATCTGACCTAAATTGCCCTCCACAATCGGCAGATAACTTACGTTCACGGAATTTGTTTTACCGTCGGCGGTGATTCGATTGGCCGTTGTAAACCACCGCAGTTCATCGAATCCTCTAATCAGGGCATAGCACGGCCTTTGAAGGCTGATTTTCTTGTCCGCCTCTTGTTCGGACGGCATAGGCGCATTTTCATTATTGATTTGTATGTCACCGGGTCCGCTTGCAATTACAATTTCATCGCTCGCTTCGTAGTCGATACGACTGCATGAAAGCCTTACATGATTTACTGCTACCTCATCGACAGAACGAACGGATTCAAGCCGGACCTTGCCGCCGACTACCGCCACATGACGGATATCCGTCGAATCGGGACCGGTCTGCGCCAGGTCAACAATCAATTTTCGCCCCCGGAAGGTACTTGTTTGAATGAAGGCGGGCCTTTGTGTTCGCCTTGTGCCTACAACGTTGCCGTTGAAAACAACGCGGTTGTCATCCCCGAAAAACTCAGCGTTGTCATCGGCGGTTATCACAACCGGCACAGGCTCACGGCTCGAATCGGGATAATTCGGTTCACTTACGTAAAAAACAAACTTCACCGGCCCGGTCGCAAAAGCATGGTCGGTGTCCATATCATAATCAATCTTGTCGGCGACAAATCGGGCCGGATGCTCGACTTGACGCCCGCCTGCAGGGGTAATGATTGGTCTGCCTGTCCTCTGAATGGTCGCACGGGTAATATTAAGAATCGAATTTACCGGTTGTATCGTCATCGGCCCTTTACACGTAACAAAGACATCCTCTGCATCATCCGTCGGCTCGCCGACCGTATCAATCGTACCCGAATCTGCGGCGGAAGGCCCAATTTCCCCTACCGCAGAGTCGGTGGAGGAAACAGCTTCGTAGCTCGCTACGGTCGCCCCGGATTTTGCCCCGGTTTCAGTGTCGGGCGCTCCGTTAGGTCCGGCGGAATCCCCCCCGGAGACAGCGGCCCTTTCCTGTTCAGGCCAACCGGACAATACTATATTGCTGATGGTAACCTCATCGGCCCCTTCGGCTACAATTCGCCCGCCGTAACTGATGACTACGTCGCGATCAAACCGACAAATATAGCGGTCATCCCTGTTGCCAGGCTCAGCCCGGCCGGGTGCGGCCGATTCGGTATCCCTTGTCAAAGGCGGTGCGCCGTCGCCGGTAACAACCGATGTATCTGCACCTTTCCTGAGAGGTGCCGATTTGACCGGCGATATGGCACGACCGGACCCTGTGGATGCCCGAACCGATGAAATTCGGGAACCTTCGGCACCGGTCTCGGAAGATGACACGGTAGAAATATTTTTCAGATGCAGGTAGTGCAGCTCCTTGATATTGAGGTACTCAACCCGACCGAGAGCATCGTTGTATATCAACTGCATCCCATTACCTTCCATTCGACCATCACGGGAGGTTATTGTAATTGGACCATCCGTTTTGAATTCCGACCGCTCACTATCATAGGAAAGGTCGTCAAGGCATATCGTGCTTGCGGGCGGACCGTCGGCTTTCTCAGGGAGAATGTGGATTTTCACATTGTCGATGAGGTGGGCGCTGGCAGGGCTTGGATTGCCTGCAACCGTTTCAACCCGACAGGTACCACGGTCGGAGACAATTTCATACCTGACCGCTTGTTCATAAATCTTCATATAAGGTTCTTGAAGCTTCCAATCTTCGGTGCCTGCATCCGGGTTGAGCAGGCGTGCGAATCCAAAAACACGTTTGACGTTTTTATTGTCGTCAAGAACTATATATTCCGATTTCTCAACCGTCCCAACCACAGCTTCTCCTATCCTTGCCGATTCGGTGTCAAGCTCGGGCACATCGAATTCGGCACCGGCACGCTCACCCGGCTGAGTTTGAATAGGGGGGGTATAGACAAGACGATTGTACGATAGATACGCCACAGCGACCAGGACAAAAGCGGTCAGCCATACGAGCAATTTTCTCCGTTTCAACATGATATTACGAGTCCTCAGACTAAATATCGCTCCATGAGCCGGTCCCACTTCCCCGTAGCCTTTAGGATATATTCTATCACCTCACGTACCGCACCACATCCTCCGCAGCGTGTTGTTACATAGTCGGCGGCTTCCTTTAACTCTTCAACCGCATTTGCAACCGCCACACCGAAACCTGCCCGTCTGATTAGGGGCAAATCAAGCAGATCATCCCCCATACACGCGACCTGCTCGGCGGCCAGACCGGTCCGGGCAAGGAGCGATTCGAACGCCGGCAGCTTCTTCGTACATCCCATTGATACATGCTCGATTTCAAGCTGTCCGGCACGGATAGCCGTCGCGCGAGAATCTTTGCCGCTTATGATAGCGCTGCTCAAACCCGCCCGGTGCCACAGCCTGATGCCGTGTCCGTCCAGGTAGTTGAACCTCTTGCTCTGCGACCCTTGGTCGTCAATGATTATCGTGCCGTCCGTAAATACCCCGTCAACGTCCATTACGAGCATTTTTATCACGGAAAGGTCCGGTTTTTGTTCGGCAGCCATGTATATTACCCCTCAACGGGAAATCTTTATTGCGACAATATCCTGAACGTCAATTAAGCCCACCGGCTTGTTCTGCCCGTTGACAACAGGAAGCTCATCAATCCTGAATTTGTGGAAGACGGCCATGGCTTCAGCGGCAAGTGTATCTTCCGTAACATGCTTGCAGTCGGGAGTCATCAGTTCGGAAGTGGTAAGGTCAAAAATGTCCGCACCGATATTCTCCATCGCTCGCCGCAGGTCGGCATCGGTTATAATTCCCGCTAATTGCCCCTCGGTATCAACTATCATTACCGCCCCCCTGCGCTTAATCTTTGCGGTCTTAGCCAACATATCCCTTATCGTATCGGTTGTACAGGCAAGCGGAAGTGCCGCTCCGCGCTTAAACATCATCGATTGACCAACCGTTATCAGCCTGGCTCCCAGTGCGCCGCCAGGATGAAATCTTGCATAATCTTCCGCACTGAAATTTCGAGCCTTCATCACCGTAAAAGCAATCGCGTCACCCAGAGCCAGCATGCAGGTTGTCGATACGCTCGGTGCAAGACCCAACGGACAGGCTTCCGGTAACCGGCCTATGCAAAGGGCCACATCACTGTGTTTCGCCAGAGTTGACTCGGCACACCCCGTGATACTAATCAGCTTAATCTGTCGCTGCTTTATCGGATTTATCAGACGAATGATTTCTTCACTTTCGCCGCTGTAACTCAAAGCCAGTACAACATCGTCTTTTTGAACCCGACCCAGGTCACCGTGCACCGCTTCGGCACTGTGAAGAAAGTGGCTCAAAGTTCCGGTGGAGGCCAAAGTGGCGCTGATTTTACTGCCGACAATACCGGCCTTACCGATGCCCGTAACAATGACCGAACCGGTAGAACGGTAAATCATTTCCACCGCCTCGGCGAAAGAGTCTCCGATAACAGCGGCCAGTGATTTGACGGCGCCCGCCTCGATTTCCAATACCCTTGTTGCATAATCGAGGTCAAACTTCACCTGTAACGGCCCCTTTTTGATTGATGCTTTCATAATAAACGCCGATTATCTTCTTTTGTGGGTGATAAGCAATACCCTTTAATGTTATCAGTGCTCCCGACGGATTCCTAAAATTTCACTATGTTCCCGTGCTCGTTATAGCAGGCCATATTATAGTTGGCGCCCGCGCAATTCGGATCCGCATTTATTATAATGTTTTTGCCGGTTTCTCTCTCAAGCTCGCTGATTATCGCGCGTTTCCGATTTTGCAAAAAGCCCTCGACCTCCGGAGAAACACTAAGTTCGATTCTCCTGACATCCGCTCTGGCACCTGCGAGAAACAGCAGCCGCATAATCTCGATTGAGTGTGATTCCAGACTTTTAATAATCCCTGAGCCGCCGCAATGAGGACATTTAAGATACGTGCTTGACTGCAGCGACGGACGCATCCGTTGCCGTGTCAGCTCAATCAGCCCAAACAGGCTCATACGCAGAACCCTTGAACGGGCACGGTCCTTCTTAAGTTCGTCCCGGAATGTCTTTTCCACATCCTTTCTGTGTCGGACGTCACGCATATCTATAAAATCACAAATGATTAAACCGCCCATATCCCGCAGTTTAAGCTGTCTGACGATTTCCTTCGCCGCCTCGACATTCGTTTTGTGCGCCGTCTTTTCCGCGCTGTCCTGCCGGCGATATTTACCGCTGTTGACATCTATCGATACCAGTGCCTCGGTCTGCTCTATTACAATATAACCGCCGCTCTTAAGTTCGACTCGGCTTGACTGAATCTTGCTGATTTCCTTCTCGATGCCGTACTTGTGGAAAAGCGGTGTTTTGTCATCGTAGATTGTTACCCTTTTTCTCAGTCGAGGTTGAACAATACCCAGAAAATCCCTTATCCTTTTCGTGATTGTTTCACTGTCGCATATAATCTTGTTGACTTTACTCGTAAATATATCTCGAATCGTCCTTATCACCAAATCGGATTCCTGATATATCGTTACCGGCGCCTGTTCGGTTTCCATCCTTTTGCGAATCGCACCCCACAACCTGTTCAGGTAAGCCACATCGTTTTGCAGCTCTCTTTTCGTCGCCCCCTGGGCCGCCGTCCGGATGATAAGACCCGCTCCCTTGGGAATTTCAAACTGGGCGATGATTTTACGCAGCCTCTTTCGCTCGTCCTCTTCCTCGATCTTCTGGGATACACCCGTGCGATGCATCCAGGGCATCAGAACCACGTATTTGCCCGGCATCGACACGTATGTACTCAGCGTCGGGCCTTTCGTGTTGATACCTTCTTTCGTTACCTGAACGACTATCTCCCGGCCCTTCTTGAGACACTTCTGGATAGGCGGCCTTTCACTCAGTGCCTTTCTCCGGCCGATCCTTCCGGCAGAACCGTCATCGCCCGTGAAGTATCTGGGGTGAACGTCACTAATATGCAAAAAACCGTTCTTGCCAAGCCCGAAATCGATAAAAGCCGCCTGTATGCTCGGTTCAATATTTACTATTCGACCCTTGTAGATATTGCCGACGTGACTGATAAGGCTTGCCCTTTCGATGTAAAGCTCGTCTAGCGAGCCGTTGTCGATAACCGCCACCCGGCTCTCTTCACCCTCCTGAACATTTACAAGCATCTCTATTGACATAATCTTTCCCCAAAGACTATTTTCTTACAGATAATAACCATTAATTTTGCCGCCACTCTACGGACTTTCGTTTAACAGGCCCTGAAAGGTCCGAAATATCTATCTGCAGCAGTTGTAAAATCTCATCGGCTCGCACAGTGCCGCACGCGGTAATATTACACCTGACCGCAAAACCGTTCGCCTCTCTTTCAATTGAATCTATATATCCGCTGACATCTGTTTTGCGGGTCGGCTTCGTACCATGACCTTGACGCAGGACAACAATGCCTTCGCCGGTCGCAAGGGCCTGGCGTAAACCCGCAACAGCAGCTCCCGTTCTTTCTTCACCGGCGGCATCGGCCAAAGGAAACACATAAACCGCCGAAACTGGCCGATAACGTACTTTTCCCGATATTAACTCTATATCGGTTATTTCACAACCTTCCGGCATCTGTCTGCAAATACGCTCTTTGAGCTGCTCGGTGTCCAAACCGGACTCATCAAAAGACACCACAGCACAGACAAGCTCCGCATCCGATTCCATCCCGACACTTCTGGGCAAAGGCAAAGAAAGCTTCGGTCGCCGATTAAAACCGAAGCTGTAACACAGTTTTATTCCGGCTCGCGCAAAAGCGCGCTGAAACATCGCCATCGTATCATGGTGCGACAGAAACCTTAAATTACCTTTGACCTTAAAACCGACTACTAAAGTTTTATCCATTTGACCAAAAATCCCGCACTTGCTAAAACGCTTCGGGCAGAATCTTAATCGCCACATCCCGAAGATAGTTTTTTATCTGCCTTTGTGAATCCATAGTCGCCACTTTTCGTGCAAGCTGATTACATTCCTTCAGCGTAACGGAACGAATAACCTGTTTTATCTCCGGAATCATAGGCGGAGCCAGAGATAAAGTTCTGACCCCCATCCCAAGGATTAACATGATAAATTCCGGGTCCGAAGCCACTTCTCCGCATACACTCAGACCGATTTTCGCCTTGTTGGCGTCATGAATAACGTTACGAAGCAGCGACAGTACCGCAGGGTCCGCAGCCGAATATAAGGTCGAAACATGCTCATTGGCACGGTCAACTGCTAAAGTGTACTGAATAAGGTCGTTGGTCCCGATACTGAAAAAATCACACTCCCCGGCCAAAAGCGACGCCGTCAGGGCCGCACTGGGTGTTTCTATCATTATTCCAACCGGAACATCCGGATTATACCCGATGCCGCTTTCGTCAAGGTCTTCCATAACATCCCGAAGGATCATTTTCGCCTGCCGCAGCTCCTGAAGGTTACTTATCAGTGGGAATATAATCCGCACATCACCCAAAACAGACACACGAAGTATCGCGCGGAGCTGGTTCTTAAACATAGTCAGGTTCTGAAGACAAAATCTTATGGAACGCAATCCAAGAACAGGATTGGACTCAACAGGACGACGCCCACTCTGCGGATATTTGTCCGCTCCCATATCCATCGTCCGTATCACCACAGGTTGTGATTCGAATGTCCGAACAGCATGTGCATAGGCCTCGTAGTGGTCTTGTTCCGTAGGTTCGCTGTCGTTGTAAAGATATAAAAATTCCGTCCGGTAAAGACCTATTCCATCTCCTCCTCGTTCTTTGACCATCTCGGCCTCGTCATCGAATTCGATATTGCCCAGCAGAGTTATATTAACTCCGTCTCTCGTAACAGCAGGCTCGTCTTTGATTACATAAAGCCGGTGCTCGAATTGAGACAATTCACTCGCATAACGCTGATATTCCTTGACAGTTTCTTCGTTCGGGTCTATGATAACCATACCACGATTGCCGTCAACTATCACCGTACTGTCGGCGGTAACGGTTAGAGTTACCTCTTCGAGTGCTACAACCGCCGGTATCCCCAGAGACCTTGCAACTATGGCGGTATGGCTTGTTCTGCCGCCTGCTTCGGTGGCTATCCCCTTTACAAATGTCTTGTTAAAACTGGCTGTTTGAGTCGGACTCAGGTCGTGTGCGACAATCACAACCTCGCTGGTCAGATGCTCAACGTCTTCACGAACCTTCCCAAGCAGTTGTGTCAGCAGACGTTTTTCCATATCGTAAAAATCGGCCGCTCGCTCGCTGATGTAAGGGTCATCCATCCTCGCAAAGTGAGAAGCTATTTCACGAAGAGTTACCGAAAGGGCGTACTCGGCGGTGGTCAATTCATCCCGAACGTAATCGGTGATTCGTTTCCTCAGGCTCTTGTCGCGCAAGAATCGCAAATGAACCGCGAAAATGTCTTTTATCTTGCTTTCCTCGATGCTCTTTGCCGCCTCAAGGGCGGTCAATTCGGCGATTGCCCCGGAAAAGGCCTCCCGGACACGCTTAACCTCTTTGGCACATTGAGAAGCCATGATAGACCGCCTCGGGATTCGATGGTCCTTGGAATCAATTACCATCGAACGGGCTATCGCGATGCCGGGCGAAACTGCAATGCCTTTTCTTATTTCCATAACTGGTTTCTACGCCTTCTGGCCGCCGCTTCCGGCAGCGGCTGAGTCATCGAACAATTTCTCCTCAACAAGCTCCTGCAGCGCCTTGATTGCCTCCTGAGCATCCGGACCGCGAGCCTTCACTTTCAGCCTGGTTCCACGTGTGGCCGCCAACATCGTCATCTGCATTATGCTCTTGCCGTCCACATAAGTATCGTCATTCGAAACTTCAATATCACAAACAAATGTGCCGGCCAAATCAACAAACCGCATCGCCGGCCGCATGTGCAGACCGTCTGCATTCTTAATTTCAACTTCAATCTCGTAAACCGGCTCGCTCAATACAGCCTTCTCTCCAAAAAACAATCGTAATAACCGACAGGTTTCTGCACGTCGGCTGTAAGTAAAAAGTATCGACCCGTTTGCTTCGGTTAACCATTCGGCTCATCGGTGTCAAATATCGCCTCTTGAATCTGTTCCAGTGTCCGGGCCTGCCTGAGAAAACTACGAAAATCATTCTTTCGAAGATTCCGAAAGATGTTCTCCATCGCTCGCAAATGTTTGTCGGCCTTGTCAGCGGGACTAAGAAGAAGAATCACCGAATAAACGGGTTGTTTGTCCAGAGAATTGAAATCAATTCCCTGGCTTGTGCAACCTATTGTGGCCACAACTTCCTTAACGAGCTTGTGCTTGACATGTGGCACCGCCATACCCTTGCCTATGCCTGTGCTTGCCTCATTTTCCCTTTTTATCACAGCTTGGGTTATTTTAACAGAGTCAGCGCATGAAATTTTTCCCGCATCGGCTAAAGATTCAACCAGTTCGGCGATTACACCATCACGATCGACTGAATTCAATTGGGCTTTCACCGCATCAAAGCAGATAAAATCCGATAGTCTCATACTTGCTCCTAAAATCCAATAGCAGCTCTTCCAAAGACATAAAAACCGGATACTAAGAGCCTATAACAAAACGAACTTTCCGTATCGGTCATTCCCGCCAAGGAATGTCAGGGCTGACAAACGCCTTTCATTGCGTTTGGCAAACTCTGTAACCCCTGCGAAGGCAGGAGCGCCGAATCCAGAGGGTTATAGAAAGCCAAATGTTCATTTTGTTAGACGTTCCAAGGCGGTCTTCGATAAAGTTTATATAAAAAAAAGGTTCCTGAATCAACTAAACCGGTAAGAGCTGTTTTGTCTTACTTATTCGGCTTCACCGGATTCGCCGACAATGATTTCCTTTTCAACTATCCCGCTTATATGTTTGTGGTTTCGCTGCTTTCCCTTCTTCCTTCTGAGTTGTCTTTCAAGTTTGCGGGCCGCCAGGTCGATGCACGCGTATGTATCCTCCCCGGTTTCCTTCGCCACGAAAACATTACTGTGTTCTCCCCTCGCTATGATTTCAACGCTCGGCTTACCACCTTCACTACCTTTCACTATCACCTCAATCTGATTTATGCTGTTATAGTACCTCGGAAGTTTCTGCGTTTTTTCCTTCGCATGGGCCTTGATTGCCTCTGTTATTTCGATGTGTTTGCCCGTAATAGTAAAAAGCATCTTTTGGTCTCCTTCCTTTTATATAAGCACGGTAAATAGCTTAACTTATACGCCGTCTGCATCCTCTTTGTTCGTCATCTCCTCGAAGGCCCTTTGCTCCGCTGGTGTAATAACACCGCCGCTTATCGTAAATCGCAACGCCTCTTCTATCGTCATATCAAGCTCTATCGTCTCGTCCTTGGGAGTCATAATCACGTAGCCGGTAAAGGGCGTCGGCGACGTGGGTACGAAAACCGTTAAAAAATCCTTCTCGACCGACCCAACAACTTTCTTTAGACCGGATCCCGTCACCATCGCAACAGACCACACACCTCTGCGAGGGTACTGGATTGCAACTACTTTGCTGAATGACAGTTCCTTGCGAGTCAGCATAAAATCCGTAATTTGCTTGATATAAGGATAGACCTTCTTAACCACCGGGATATTCATCAGGGTTCTTTCAAATATTCGCCATAGTGTCCGGCCCGCAACGCTCGCAAGAAGTGCACCTATGAAAACTACACCAAGTAATGCTATTATGAATCCCGTAATCTGCCACGGGCCCGTAACCCAGTACTCAGATGCCACCTCCAGCCGGGTACCGAGTATTATATCTTCGTCTTCTATCCGGGCTTCAAGGGCCTTTTTATCGGTCCTTAGGCCCGGCTCAAGTTTCTTGGCGTACTCTCTTTTCTGCTCATCGGTTATGGGAGGGTACCAGTCAATCGTTGACACAAGAAGATTGACAACGCCCCGGTTTATGTGATTGCTGATATTGTTTTTGACAAACTCATAGCACTGGATGAATATCCAGATAGTCAGAATTGTGGGCAGCAAAGCCGCCAAACCCCTGAAAAAATAGGTCCTGAAGTTCTTTACACCCTGCATAACCTACGCCACACTCCTTTGCGCAATCTCGTAAAATTTCGTAATACTCACGTAACTACGTGTTATTTTCTTTATAAGGCTACCTGTGCCCTCATTAACAGTCTAACCGGCTTTGTCGGCAGAGTCAATAAAAAAGTCTGCTTTTTCCTTGGGTAGATGTGCACCCGCAAGGTGAACAACCAGCCCCGGAAAAGACCCGAGCAACCATATCAAACGCTGACAAAGGGCAACTGCAAGCGCCTGCTGGCTGCTGACATTACCCACCTTCATAAACATCACCTTCAACATACCTTCCATGATACCAATACCGCCAATGCTTATCGGCAGCGTACCTAAAAGCCAGGAAAGCGGGAAAAGAACGAAATAATACTTAATATGTACCTCAACTCCCAGATTCCGGCCCAACAACCAGAAACCTATTATACAGCTTCCCTGGCAAAGAAATGTAAGACCGATAGCATAAAGGATGACCAATGGCTTCCTTGAATATAGCTCAACGGCCCTGAGACCCTTCTTAAAAAGCCGCACGCCAAGGCCCCAAAAACGCTGAAAATATCCTGTCAGAAGTGTTCGACCCCGCCGAGAAGCCCATAGCGCGCAAAAAATTGCTGTCAAGGCGGAGAAAATCCAAAAAATAACCCACCTTTGCCCCGCCAGATATGCTGAAAAGC
>Ga0180433_10001370_pt1 | contig 40785 bp, 44 predicted proteins | sample SS_ome_8_FD_132980 | JGI IMG/M metagenome (GOLD analysis project Ga0180433, IMG submission 132980) | Hypersaline lake sediment archaeal communities from the Salton Sea, California, USA - SS_1_D_1 metaG | ecosystem: Environmental > Aquatic > Non-marine Saline and Alkaline > Hypersaline >... | reverse complement strand
TCGAGGATGCTCGCGGTTGAGGAGCCCTGACTGGAAATAGCTCACCCCATGATCCCTGATGGCTCCAGAAAGCCTCCTGTCAGGGGTCCCTGTTCCTGATCCTGATCCCCCCAACGGGGATGCGGACAGAAATCGGGGACGGCATCATGAGGGCCAAGTCGTCTTGACTCCGAGGACCCGTCTCCTTGTCACCTTGTCAGGCTTGAAGGAGGGAGGGCCAACCCTTGAAGTTCCTGTCTCTGGAAAGATCGACGTGGGGCGCTGTTCCTTGACGCTCGGGTTTCCCCGATCCCGACACCCAGACGTTCAAGAAAGCTCTCGGGCTGGAACCCGGCCTACCTGACGGCTGACCTCGGGACACCCCTCGGACGAGGGGACCACGGGTACGTTCTTACAGCATGGGGAGACGGTTGGCAACCCTGACCTCATCATCCCTTCGACCGACCCCATTCCGAGGACGGTCTCCATCCCGAGCGCCGTCTCCAATCTGAGGATGTCTGTGGACCAGGGGCACCCCATCACGTCGACCCTCTCCGTCTGGATCGTGGAGTCAGGGTCCCTTCGACCTGTCCGGTTCGAAGAAGTCTACCTGAGAACCGACGAAGCCCTCCTGCACGCATCCCGTCTCCTGAAACGGGCCGGGGCTTCCATGCTGGACCTGAGAAACATCCAGTGGACTGACGGCCAGAGTCCCCATCGACCGTCCCTGTTGGTCTACGACTGGGTCGGGACGCTCCCGATCTCCGTCGTGATCGAAGGAGGCCGTCTGGTTGACAAGGGCATCCCAGTCCCCGAGGACCAGTCCCTTGGACCTGTCCCCATGACATCATCCGATCAGACCTTGGCCTGAGACGCCCTGACGGCCCCTGTGAGGCGTCTCAGGGGGTCAAGGCAGTCTGGATACCCTGTGGGGCGCAGGACGCCCCACAGGGGCCGTCAGGCCCTTCGGAGGGCGTAGCAGTCGTCCGGGGTCGAGACGACGAGGTCCTGATCGGCGAGGTAGGCGATGGCCCGGCTGAACCGCTGGAAGTCGATCCGCAGGTCATGCTGGATCTCCTCACGGGTCGAGTAGGGCTCATCGGCCAACAGGGTCATGATCCGACCGGCGATGGCCCGCGTCTCCGTGCCGTCCCGAAGGGCGTTGCGGACGCGCTGGGCCAACTGCCCGGCCCGCTGGGGGGTGACCCCTTCGGACTTCGCGATCTCGTTCCGGTCGGCCCCTGCGATCAACTGGTCGAAGATCCGGGTGTAGCGGTCGACCGCGCTCCGGTACGACGCGGCGACCAGTCGACGGCCCTCGGCCTCGTAGACGGCGGCGTCGAGGGCCTCGGCCACGAGCGAGTCCGGGGTGTTGGGGTCGATGACCTCGATGTTCCAGTTGGCGTCCCCGCTGTCCTCGTCATCGACGCACTGGATGGCCGTGTCCCACAGGAGGGCCGACGCCACGGAGGACTCGATCTTGTGGTCCTGCCCGTCGTCGGCCTCACGGCGCATCCCGATCTCCTTCTGCGTCCTTGCCCCGCGCATCCGGTGCAACGGCTCCTGTCCGCGCATGGACAGGCCGGACGTGTGCTTCTGCTTGATCCACTGGCAGAGGACCGACATCGGGACCTTGCCCTTCTCCGCGAGGGCCTTGTCGAAGGTCCCGTCGTGCCCCCACTTGGCGATCCAGTAGCCGACGAGGCTCAGGTGCTCCTCGTAGTCCTCGCGAGGGGCCTTCGCGGACAGGATCTTGGTGAGCCGCTGGATGAGCCCCTTTTCGCGGATCATCTCGTCGAGCCACTCGGCCGAGGTCTTGGGGCGATCCGTGTCCGGGGCCTCGACCCCGACCCCGACATCGACCCCGGTGGTGGCGAAGTGGGGCTTGAGGTCGCTCAGGCACGCCCGGACGGCATCGGTGTCCTTCGTGCGGACGTGGGACAGGAGGCCCTCGGTCTTGCCGTGGAAGGCATCCCACACGTCGATGCCGAACTCGTCCTGCCCGGCGTAGCCGTTCTGGAAGATCACGTCGCGGCGGACGATGCTCTTGCGGGTCTTGGTCTGATCGGCCTGCTTGTCGATCCCCTCGGAGACGACGGGGCCCATCTGGTCCCTTGCGGGCTTCGTGTCACGGTCCGCGACGATGGGGGCGATGAGGGTCAGCAGGGAGATGAGACGGGACGTGCGACGGGTCATGGCAGGCTCCATTCCTTGCTCGCGATGCGAGACCGGATCTGTTTGGGTCAGTGTCGGGACGGGGACGGGTGCTCTTGCGAAGCGGGTCATGTCTCGACGGCGGGATAGTACGACGTTCCTTTCGGGGGGTCAACGGCAAAGTGGCCGTCGCCCGGAGAAAGATCACGGCGACCCCGTGGGGGCCTGTTCGGTAGGCTGTCTATGGTCCTTGGGGGCCCAAGGGCTCGCCGGCCGGGTCGGTACTTGGCCTATGCCGCGAGTCCATCCACGACACGAGACGACCACGGAGAGTTTCGACATGGCCATCACCCGTACTGCTTCTCGGATCGCCCGCATCGCGAGTCAACTCCCCCAAGGGTCTCCGACCCGCCGTGATCTGGTCGCCTTCCTCAAGATGGCCGGGTCGGGCGAAGATTATTACGCCCGGTTCCAGTTCCTTTCGGGCCTGATGGACAAGCCGTCGAACAAGATCGAGACGGACGTGAAGCGCGGGGACACGACCCCCTACGAGAAGGCTCTGATGGACATCGGGTTCAAGCCCGCAGAGGCGGCCCGGTTTCTTGAGCGTGGCTTGGATCTCGGCCTGTTCGACGCGGTGCGGGACTCGGTGAAGCGGGCGGTGAAGAAGGGCGAGAACTACGAGGAGGTCCCCGGCCTCAAGGGCATCAGCGGCGAGGACGTGGCTCAGGTCTTGTCCGTGGGCGGCATCCAGTGGCCCGGAATGCGCTGGGACGGTCGCAAGAAGGAGTACGTGGACCGTAAGCGTCCCGCGTACCCGGTCGGGAAGAACATCTACACGGAGACGGGCAAGGCCATCAAGGGCAAGTCAGGGGGCATCCGATACCTGTTGAACTTGCTTGCCAAGACGGCCCGGAACCTGGCGAACAACTGGATGTCCTCGGTGGACGCTGGTGCCTTGGCCCGGTTCGTGGACTTTGAGAAGGGGACCGGCAACCTCACGGACACCAAGGGCTACGAGCCCCCGCCCATCGAGAGTTTCCTTGCCGAGAAGATTTACTTGGCGCAGATCGAGGACGCGATGAAGCGCGAACTCGCGAACGCCCCCAGCCAACTTCGGGTCTTTGAGACCGTCGTCGCGGCCATGAAGGCGGGCAAGGATGTCCTCAAGTACGCCGATAAGGGCAAGGGCAAGGGCGAGTTGACCGTCAAGGCCAAGGAAGTCCGGGATCTCATGCAGGACATGTACGGCGACGCCGTGGATCCCGCGACCGAGGAGCCCTACGCGGCTCCGACGCCACAGGCCATCCAGAAGAACTTCGACAAGCTGCTGCCCAAGATGGTCGCCGCGATGGAGGCCCAGATCGAGAAGGGCCTCAAGGGCCTGCCCCGTGAGCAGCAACAGTTGCTCCGGGACAAGGACATCGCGGAGGTCTACCGTCAGGATGTCCGTGGTCCGCGTCTGGCGGGCCGGAACCTGACGGCATCGGACCGGACGGCGTTGATCCGACTGGCTTCCGGCCTTCCCGCTGGTGACGAGATGCGCCGGGCCATTCTGGCCGGGCTCAGGTCGGCACTCCGCATCCGGGGCGCGGACCCTGACACCGTGGATTTGCTGGGCCTCGCGATCAAGTCTGCGATGCCGTACAGCGATGATGACAACCGGCAGGGCACGAGCAGGTACAGGAAGTTCGTTGATCAGGTGTCCCGGATCTTGTCGAAGGTCGACCGGGACACTGCATCACGCTCGATCCGGCAGGTGATGAGCAACCACTCCATCCTGCCACAGAATGCGATGGCTTTGCCCCTCGGCATTGGTTTCGGGAAGGCATTCAACACCGACGACCTGCCCTTCTGAGTTGGACTCCTCGGGTAAGGTCGGCATGTTGATGGAGGTCATCCATGCCGACCTACGCTTACCGTTGTCCGTCCTGCGGGTCTGATTTCGACAAGGTCTTGCCCCTTTCCCGGTACGACGAACCCCAAGAGTGCCCCGATTGTGGGCATCACCCGGTCGTCAAGTCTTTGACCACGGCTGGGTTCATCCTCAAGGGTGACGGCTGGTCCGGCAAGAACAACAAGATCGCGGGCCAGATGCGGAAGAAGAACGAGCGGTTGGCTTCCAAGGAGGAGGAGCGGAAGCGGGACGCGGGTATCCGCCTCGTCCCCAACGTCGAGGGGGAACAGGTGTCCTCGTGGTCCGATGCCGCCAAGTTGGCGAAGGACAAGGGGGTCAAGGACACGTCGGGCTATGACCGCCTCGCGTCCAAGGAGAATTCGAAGTGATCCCGCAGCCGACCCCCGATGATGCAGACGAGGACATGGGGTGGAACTCCCCGGCCTTGGCCCTGACGTTCTACCAGACGTTCGCCATGGCCTTCACCCTGACCTTCGCGATTCTCTTTCGACTGTTCGTCCGGGTCCGGTACCGGTGGATCCTTGAGCGGGACACCATTGATGCCGAGGACCGATAGGTCGTCTATCGGGCTCTCCCAAGCGTAGGAGGTCTGTCGGATGGCTACCCCTCAGATTATCGAGCGTCGCCCCGGCCTGACCACGTTGGTGATCAGGAACCGTCCGGGTGTGTCGGCGTACCAGTTCGGTGCCGCGAACACGGTCGACGCCGCCTTCGCAGGGGCCACGACGATGTTCACGGTCCCCCACAAGGGGTCGTACCGGTCGCCCACGTTGCAGCGGACGGCCTTGGGCCGGACGGATGGGTCGTACCGTGGCCTGACCCTTGTGCAGTTCACCTTCGACGACTTCGCGTCGGCCACGATCCACGGGGACAACGCGATCAACTTCGTTCGTGTCACCGAGTTGGACTTGGCCGGGAACCCGAAGGCCGCTGGCCCGATCTTCGTGGTCCCTGCCCCTGAGTTCTTCACCACGGCTCACCGGACGTTGAACCTGTCCGGCACGGCTCCCGATGTGGCTTCCTTGGCGACCGGCCTCCCCCCGACCGGTGCGATGGTGATCTCGTTCCCTCGTATGACGGACAACCTCGTCCTGATCAACGACGACACGGTGGGGTCGAACAGCCTGTATGTGTCCCTCGGTGCGGGCCAGCCCGAGATGGAGATCCCTTCCGGGGATTCCTTTGAGTTCGCCTTCGGTGGCACGGACATCCACCTGCACGGGGATGGGGCCACGGTGCCCTTCCGTCTGGCGGCCACGGTGGTGAGCGGTCTTCGGTAGGGCTTCTATTGAGGCCCCCTTTGTTCAGAGAGTAAGATCCCTAGCTTCACGCACCTGATCTCAATGGAGGCCCATCATGGCCAACACCGCCTACATCTGCCGGATTCGTACCGATGTCCCGGTCGTTCCGATCACCGAGCTTCGCCCCAACACGTCCCGTCGCCAGTTCCCCTACGAGCCGCATGGCCAGTCGGGCTACCTCGGTGACCGCGTCGAGAACGACACCTTGGCCGCCCTTGTGGGCAACGCCACCGTGGCCGCCTATGACGGCCTCGCCGCGTACCTGATCGACAACGTGATCGACAACGGTGGTGCGACCATCACCGTGGCCGTCGCGAACGCGACCGCCGACGCGATCATCGCCCTTCTGGACGCGGGCTCGCCGGTCACCCTCGCCGCCATCAACAACGCCCTTGTGGCGAACGGTGTCGCGAACGCGGGTGCGGGCACGACCCTCACCACGGGCGGTTCGACCGGCACCGTGGTCGATGTCCTCAAGATCCTGTCGGGCGGCAAGTACGACCTCCCCGCTGGCTCTGTGGTCGGCGGCCTCGCGGCGGGTGCTCAGCTTGGTTCGTTTGACGACGACGGCTACCGTCAGTTGTACGTGACCGGCGCGCTCCAGATTTCGTGTGGCGAGGGTGAGTTGGCGACCTACGCGGACGCCACGTTCACCTACGCGGGCGCGGCTGGTGCGGCCCTCGTCGTCTACGACAGCACGGGTGCCGTCCTGACCTGATCCCTGATCAGGGGCAGACCCCGAGGGGCCGGTGTGGCAGTTCGCCATGCCGGCCCCTTTCGCATGGGTCTTGGGGGTACGGTGTGAGAACACAGACCCGACACCCCCGAGGACACATGAGCATCGCATCCGAGCCCTACAAGACCAGCGACTTGTCCTTCGCGACCTACCTTCGGATCGCCGGGATCCCTTTCTTGCACGCCGAGCGGGAAGGCCGCCGGGTCTACTTCCTGTTCGAAGATCCGGGCGGGAACGTGATCGAGGACCTTCGCCGTGAATACTTTGCCGACAAGGCCAAGGTCCCGGTGATGTCCTTCGTCCAGATGCTTCGGACGATGAAGACCATCATCCACAACACCCCTTGATCCAGACCGTGTGTCGGGGGTCCCCCGCTGGCCCCCTTCGGGTATCAAGGGGGCATGGCTTCTCTGTCTACCAGCCCCGTGTGCTTGGTCGAGGGCATCTTCTACACCCGAGGCCCCACCGACGGACTTCTCGTGCATCCTTCGGATGGCCCCGAGGTGTCGTTCCACGACCTGTTGTCCCCCTACGCGGGGCAACAGGTCGAGTTCCACGCACACCACCTGCCCTCAGATCCCCCGGATCCCGCGTTGCCCGGGGGCGGCTCCTGCCTGTGGGACGGCCATTGTCCAGTGGGCCACGAGGACCGTCCGGGCTGGTTGTTCCGGCAGCACTTGGCCGGGACGCTCCGATGCTCCGACGTGGGGTGGTCCGTCGGGGGTCATCTCATCAACGATTCGGCCCTGACCGGACACCGCTGCCGGGTTCTCCTCGCGGTCCCTGATGCCCTGCGGCTTCCGCAAGCCTCTGACCCCGTGGGGGACATCGGCGCGCTGATCAACGAGGCATCCGAACTGGCGGGCTTGCTCAAGGACTTGAAGAAGGTGGTTGCATCATGAACGCTGATGGTGAGCAGGTCTACAGCGGCCGGGTGTCGTCCGTGGTCTACCAGTCGGACGATTTCAGGATCGCCAAGGTCATCCTCGATGGCAACATGACACCCGTGACGGTCAAGGGGCACTTCCCGGCACAGAACGTCGCCCCCGGATCTTGGGTCTCTTTCGCCGGCAAGTGGGTCAACCACGCGCAGTACGGACGCCAGTTGATGGTGACCCGAAGCCCGGTGTCGATCGACCGTTGGACACCGGAGCGGATTGAATCGGCCTTGGCCTCCGAGGGCATCGGCCCCCAGTTGCGCTTCAAGTTGAAGGTCTACGCCGAGGACGCGGGCATGGACCTCCAGCAGTTCTTGGACGCGGGGGATCTCAGCGGGGTCCCTGATCTGGACGACACGACCCGCCTGTTCATCGTCACGCGGTGGAGATCCCTTCGGGCGCACTTGGACGCCGCACAGTTCTTGTCAGAGGCCGGTGTCCCTGCGAAGGCCATCGGCAAGGTCTGGTCGTCCCTCGGGGACGAGTTGGAGGACAAGGTCACCGAAGACCCGTGGATCTTGGTCCGCGTGGCGGGGATCTCGTTCAAGGAGGCCGACGAGGTGGCCCTTCGCCTTGGCGTCCCGCTGGACAACACAGGCCGCCTCAACGGCGCTGTCCTGACTGCGGTGCAGGACGTATCCTCGGAGGGTCACGTCTATGCCCTGACCGGCCAAGTCGTCGCCCGCGTGAACAAGTTGATCCCCGGACCCGAGACCCCCGCAAGCAAGATCGCCGCCTCGATCAAGGACTTGGTGATCGACAAGCAGTTGGTGGTGCGCCGCCGGTCGTCGGACAACGCCGTGTGCATCTACGAGCCGTGGATGGAGCACATGGAGCAGGAGTGCGCCCGGATGCTGGCTGAGCGCGCCCAGAACGCCACCGCAGGCGTCCCCAAGGACAAGGCACAGGACGAGTTGAGCAAGTGGGCACAGGCCCACAACGTGTCCCTGACGGACGCGCAGTTGGGGGCCGCCTTCCACGTCCTGACCGAGCCTGTCAGCGTCATCACGGGCCTGCCAGGGTCCGGCAAGACTACGACCATGCGGGCCGCCGTCAGCGTCCTCAAGGACTTGTCCGTCCCCTTCCTGTTGGCGGCCCCCACGGGGATCGCCGCGAAGCGTCTGTCCTCCGTCACCGGGTCGGATGCTGCCACGATCCACCGGGCCTTCTCCGCAAAGGGGTGGCAGACGGACAGTGAGCGCGAGGCTACCTATGTCGGTGTCGTTGGGGATTCCGATGGGGCGTCCGGCAAGGCATCTACGGAGACGGCACAGGAGGATTGGGGGTACGGCCCAAAGAACCCGCACCCGGCTCAGGTCGTGATCGTGGACGAGTCGTCCATGCTGGACCTGCACATGCTGTACCGGCTCTTGCAGGGCACCCTTCCGACGTGCCGCATGGTGTTCGTCGGAGATCCCTTCCAGTTGCCCTCCGTGGGGGCCGGGGACGTGCTGCGTGATCTGGTGAACTCCAAGCAGTTTGCCCACACGCACCTGTCGGACATCTTTCGCCAGCAGGGCACATCGAGCATCGTGGTCGCCGCCCACGCGATCCATGCGGGACAGATCCCACAGATGGACGACCCGGATTTCATGCTTCTTCCGGCATCGGACGAGGCCACGGCGGCGGGGATCGTCCGCAAGGTTGCCAAGCGGCTGTACGATCAGCGGGCGAACTTCCAAGTCCTTTCCCCCAAGCACCGGGGCGACGCAGGGGTCACGGCGCTCAACGACATCCTCCGCATGGCCATCAACCCCCCGAACCCTGGGCTCAAGGAGCGGAACTTGGCGGGGTCCGTGGTCCGCGAGGGTGACCGGATCATGGTCATCAAGAACGACTACCAGAACGGTGTGTTCAACGGGGACGTGGGCAAGGTGGCTCGCATCGACCACCGGGCCAAGACCTTGGCGATCCACGTCTTGCCTGAGCCGGGCAAGCCGACTCAGGAGGTCAGCTACGACGTGGGCAAGGGGGCACCCCCGATCCGCCTCGCCTACGCACAGACCGTCCACAAGTGTGTTCACCCGGATACCTTGGTCGAAACCTCTGGGGACGGGATCACCCCGATCTCGGAGATCCCACCCACGGGGATGATCCGAACTCCTGACGGGTTCAAGCCCTACACGAACAAGGTCATTCGCGAGCCGGGGCCGAGCGTCACGATCACGACAGGGGACGGCTACACCGTCACGGTGACCCCGGATCACGGCATGGACACTTGGGACGGTGATGCTTACGCCCGGATTGAGGCAGAGCACCTCGCAGAGGGGTCTTGGCTTCGCCTTCCCATCGGGGGTGGTGAGGACCGCCCCCTTGTCCCCCTTCCCCCTTTGCCCCCCGGACCCCCCCAAGCAAGAACGTGGGACACCCCTCCTGTCCTCGATGAAACCGTGGCCGAGTTCCTCGGGCTTATGGTGGCGGACGGCACGGTTTACCAGAAGGGGTTCCGCCTCGCTAAGCGTCACGCGGACGTGGTGGCACGCTTTACCGACCTCTGCGAGCGCATCTTCAAGGTCACCCCCACGCAAACCCGTGTCGGGAACACCCCGGCAGCAGAGGTCAACAGCACGTTGCTGGCAACGTGGCTGGGGGACTTGGGGGGGATCAACCCGAAGGACAAGTACGTTCCCCCCGCTGCCCTGCGTTCGGGGGCGTCGGTCCACAAGGCGTTTCTCCGGGGGCTGTTTGAGGACGGGACGGTGAATGTCCGAGAGGGGCGGCTGGATCACGTTGCGTGGTCGTCATCGTCTGTACGTTGCGTCCAGCAAGTCCGTCTGATGCTCCTCCGTCTTGGGATCGTGGCTGCGACCTGTCAGACGAAAAGCGGGTACACCCTGTCGATCAGAGCCCCTTACCTTGATGCCTTCCGCGACATCGGTTTCGTGTCGGCGTGGAAGAACAGCCGTCTCGACAGCCCCCCTGTCCCATCCAAGTGCGGGATGGTCCCCATGTCCAAGGCCGAGGCTTCGGCCCTGCGGAAGCACTACAAGGATGCGCTGGGGGTTTCCCTTTGCCAGAACGCCATGAACCGTGGGATGATCTCCCGGAACACGGCGGCGCGGGTGGTTGCTCTCGGGGGTCCCTTGGAGGATCTTCTTCGGGACCGGCTCCGATGGCACCACACGCGGGTGTCCACCATCGAACTTGGCACGAGCCCTTCGATGTGTGTCGAGGTCCCCGAAGGCCACCGTTTCCTGCAAGACGGGTTCTCGGGCTGGAACTCCCAAGGCCAAGAGTATGACGTGATCGTGGTGCCCATGCTTACGTCATTCGGGCTGCAACTCCAGCGGAACTTGCTCTACACGGCGATCACCCGCGCAAAGAAGCGGGTGTTCATCGTGGGCGAGGTCGAGGCCGTTCGACGTGCCGTGGGGAATGACCGGGCGGATCGCCGGAACACCCTGTTGGCCGAGCGTCTCACGGAGGGGGCTTCCCCCACGGTCCCCGTCGGGTAAGGACGCCCGAACTACCCCTGCCCATCGGGGGTACATGCCGATGGAGACAACGATGTCCAAGGAACACCTCGACCTGATCACCGCGACCGTGGCTCAGGTCAAGAGCAAGATGCGGATCACCAAGGTGGTCGCCACGCGGGCGATCAAGACGAAGCGGGGCGACTTCTTTGCGGGCATGTCCGCCGCGTGGGATTCCGTGCAGGATGACGCTTCGGGTCCCGGCGCGGATCTTGACCTGACGGTCGATGACCGCGAGGTCTCGGTGTCCGGCATGACCGTTCGCGAGGCCCAGATCGCCCACATCATCCTCGCGATGGAAGCGTCGATCGGGGCGCACCGGGCGGCCCTGACGGACGGTGCGATCTCCAAGTCGGACTTCGAAGCGGGTGTCCGGCAGGCTCGCCGGAACACGTTGGCCCACCTGAGCCAGATCATCCCCGAGTCGGAGGCCAAGGTCATGGTCTCCGACGATAACGACGACGCCCACGCGGAGGTGAACCCATGAACGAGGCCGATGCAGAACCCGAACTGCCCAAGGTCGACGCGACGGCCATCGACGCCGTGTTCTCCATGTTGTCCCGCATGGAGGTGACCCTCGACGATGACCCCCTCCAGTTCGGCCCGAAACGCTTGAACTCCAAGGTGGCCGAGGCTCGTCGGATGCTCACCGAGTGCGAGGGCATCTTTCTCAAGGTGAGCCAGTGGCTTCAGAAGTACCGTGCGGCGCACCGGACCCTTGAGGTCGAGTTCGACCTTGAGAAGAAGCACCTGTACGCCAACGATCCCGAGGTCCGTGCGGGCCGGAACGTCGCGGATCGTGAGGCCCTTGCAACGATGAAGTTGCGGGACATGGCACAAGAGTTGTCGCGCCTCGCGCAGACGCAATCCGACCTTGAGGCGGTCATGTCCGTCATCAAGGCCAAGCGGTCGGACCTCAAGGACGCCCAAGGTCGGCTCCGGGACCAGATCAAACTGTGCCAAGAGGAAATCGGACTCGGCAACAAGTGGGGGTCCAAGCCCTCCCCCGGCGAGAACGCCCCTGATCTGGATCACACACCGGACGTGGACAAGCAGACCCTCAAGGACCTGCACGAGATGTTCACCGGCTCCGGTTCCCGCGAGCCCGACCTCGCCGCAGCCGTGGACCCCATTACCTCGGACGCGGCGGACGGGGGTGGGGATCCGTCCGACGAGGCCCCCGAGAGTGATCCGGGCTTCGTCCCGGATTCCGACGAGGTGTCCCTCGGGTCGGACGACGACGCTGACGACTTCCTGTCCGCGATCCCGCAGAGTTCTTCGCATGACGGGGGCGGGATCAAGACCCCGACAATCGACAGCCTCCTTGACGATCTGGATCTCTGACGACCCCCTGTCTGTGCGCTGTTTCGGGGGGTTTCCCTCCAGACCCTTCGGGTACTACCTGATCGGCGCACATGACTTCACCGCTCCGCAAGAGCACATGACCTACACCCGCGCCATCAACAGGAGAGTGTCCCATGGACGGTTACGCTGATTTCACCTTCGGCGCTGGCGACGATGTCGTCGGCAAGAAGTCGAAGCGGTTCAAGGCTGAGGGCGGTCGCACGTACCGAGCCTCTTTCGTGTGGTTCACCGACACCGACGGTGACGGTCTGCCGACCGACAGCGCGCAGATCAAGTTCACCGGCTGCGAGGCCATCTACCACCAGGGCCTTGGCTATGTTCTGGTGGACAACAGCAACCGCGCGACGATGCTGGACCTGCTCAAGAAGCAGCCGAAGCAGCGCATCGCGACCGTGATCGTCGTCTGGCCGACCGACAAGGACGGTGATCTGGACGCCGCCTCGATCAAGGCGGGCAAGGGCTGGACGGTCCACCCGTGGATCTTCGACCCCGGCAAGTACCAGAACATCGGCAAGATCCACAAGCGGTTCCCCCTCACGAACCACGACCTGTCGATGTCCTGCCCCCCGGACGGGGCTCAGTTCCAGAAGTTGAGCTTCACTCCCGAGGGCGACAACATCCTGCGGAAGTACCTTGCGTCCAGCAACGAGGCGCTTCGTGGGGTCGCGGCCAAGATCATCAAGGAGGCCGCGCAGATCGCTGAGGGCATCCACCGCGATCTGGCCCGTCCCATGACCGTGGACGAGGTTCGCGAGGGCCTCGGTGAGGATGTCGCGTCCCCGACCGGGAACCACGCGGCTGCGGACGTGGACGACCTGCTCGACGGCGTGCTCTGACGTGCTTGTCCTCGGCTTGGACCCCAGCCTGACCAACTACGGCTGGGCCTTGCACGACATGGCCGCCCCCGTGGGCGCACCTGAACGGTGCGTCGCGCGGGGGTTGTTTCAAACCAAGCCCAAGATGGAGTTTGTTACCCGCTACACGTTCTTGCGCGACTCGCTTCGTGCCTTGATCCAAGAACACAAGCCCGACCGGGTGGGGGTCGAGTACCCGATCATGAACGCCATATACTCGGAAGGGATGTGGGGCCTGTTCCTCTACTCGTGTGAGGCCCTGCGTGCAGAGCGACAGGACGTTGTGTTCTGGTCACCCCTGCAAGCGAAGGCCCATGCACGGGACAGCCTTGACCGGCCCCCGGGCTGGAAGATGGACAAGGTGGACATGGTCGAAGCCGCCAAGGCTGACGCTGGTGGCGGGCGATGGAACCACAACGAGGCGGATGCCTATCTGGTGGCGGTGCTCTCGGGCCGCTTCTGGAGCCTCTACGATGGCCTGATCAACGAAGGCGATCTGACCCCGACCGAGAAACGCTACTTCACGGCGGTTCACACGTACACCCGAGGCCGCAAGGCCGGGAAGACGGTGAAGAAGGGCGTGATCTACCGCGAGTCCGACAGATTCTTCATGTGGTCCCATCTTCGGGACGAGGAGGAGTGATGCCCCGCAAAGCCAAGAGTTCTGGTTCCAAGTCTTCGGATCTGGAGGGGGCCGCGAGCCCCTTGTCCGCTGTCCGCAACTACCTGACGAAGAAGAAGGGGAAGGAGTTCACGGACATCCGTGTGGCCCTCAACGATGACGCCCTTCGTGAGTCCTTGCCTCACGTCTCCACCGGGTCCGACGTGGTGGACTACCTGATCGGTGGCGAGGCAAACATGTTCGGTGTCCCCCCGTGTCCGGGTTGGCCCCGTGGCCGCGTCTCGCAGGTGTGGGGTCATGAGTCCGCCGGCAAGACCACCCTTTGCTTGGAGACGGCTGCCGCCGTCTGTCGTGCGGGTGGCTCGGTCGTCTACATCGACTGGGAGAACGACATCGTTCCCGACTACGCGGCGGCCCTTGGCATCCCGATCACGGACCCTGATCGGTTCGAACTCCTCCAGCCCGAGACGTTGGAGGACGGCATCAAGTACGCCATGGCCTACGCCACGGCGGGTGTGGACCTGATCGTGTTTGACTCCGTGGGCGCGGCTGTCCCCCGACGCATCGCGGAGCGTGATGCCATGGACGTGGCTGAGCAGGCCAAGGTCGCGGAGCTTCAGTCCGTGTGGTCGCAGGAGCTTCCGAACCTCAAGAGCACGATCGCCAAGAGCGGCACGGCGGTGATCGGCATCTCGCAGGTCCGCGCCAACATGAACACGGGTCCGGGTGCCAAGACCAAGCCGCAGGGTGGCAACGCTTGGAAGTTCTACGCTTCCGTCCGTCTGGAGCTTCGCCGCGTCCAGAACGAGAAGGCGAAGGAGCACAACATGTTGACCCACAAGACGGACGAGCGTGTCGTCGGTGGGATCATCAAGGTCAAGGCCGTCAAGTGCAAGCTGTCCCGGTCGCAGGGCCGCGAGGAGATTTTCTACATCCGGTGGGGTGAGGGGATCGACAACGTGCGGACCATGATCGAGATTGCGTCGGCCCACGGGATCATCAAGAAGGCGGGTGCGTGGCTGTCGTGGGACGATTGCCCCGACGGCCCCCTCAAGTTGCAGGGGACCGAGAAGATGCGGGCGCACATGCTGGAGAACGAGGACCACTACGAGGCCCTTCGGGAGCGTGTCCTCCCGCTGCTTGGCGCAGGTGCGGCTGATGCCTTCGTTGAGGAGGTGGACGACGATGACGTTCCCGCCGTCGGTGTGGATGCGGACCTTGACGCCATCTTCGACGAGAAGCCGAAGGCGGCGACCCCCACCTCGGATGACGAGGACGACGACGGGGAGGGGGCGGACGACTGACGCCCCCGGGTAAGCTAGGCGTGCGAGGTATCCATGGCCGTCCAAGTCCGCGTGCAGAACTTCCAGTCCATCGAGGACCAGACCATCACCATTGATGGTCTGACCACGATCACCGGAAGCAACAACAGCGGCAAGACGGCCGTGATGCGGGCCATCCGGGGTGTGTTCACGAACCCCCCGGCTGGCCCGCTCGTTCGCATCGGGGCGGCACACCTCCGGGTGACCTTGACCTTCGGGGACGGGTCCGAGATCGTGTGGGAGAAGGGGTGGGAGAAGCCCGGTCAGTCGGGCAAGACCATCAACCGGTACACGATCAACGGCAAGACCATCGAGGGCGTGGGTCGCGGTGTCCCGCCCGAGGTCGAAGTCTTTGGTGTCCGCGAAATCCCTGCGGGGTCGGATCGGCTGTGGCCGCAGGTCGCAGACCAGTTCGACGGGAACCTGTTCCTCGTCAACAAGCCGGGGTCCATGATCGCGGAAGCGTTGTCCGACGTGGATCGCGTCGGCAAACTGACCTCGGCCCTCAAGGCATCCGAGAAGGACCGCCGCGCAGTCAGCGCCGAGTTGAAGGTGCGTCGGGCGGACGTGGTGTCCCACCAGACAGAGGTGGCGCGGTTCGACGGGCTCGACACGGTGTCCACTCAGATCCGGTCCCTGTCCGTGGCACGCGATGCCCTGCGAGATGCCGAAAGCCGTGTCGTCGAGGTCCGCGCACTTCGGGATCGTTGGGTCAAGGCCAAGGCTGCCGTCGAATCCCTGTCCGGCTTCGACCCCGATGTGATCCCCAATCCTGCGGCCCTTGACCGCTTGCGGAAGGGTGTTCAGAAGGTCCAAGGTCTCCAGTCCCGGTGGGAGACTGCACACAACGCGGTGTCGGCCCTCAAGGGCTTCGACCCCGATACAGGGATCCCTGACCCCGATGAAGCCCGGCAGGCCAAGACTCGGTGGGAACGGGCTCACGACTACGCAACCCGCTTGACCACTGCACGCGCCAAGGCTGGCCGATACAAGGGGCTTGACCCGGACCTCTTGGACTCCTTGTCCTTGGCTGGCGGCGTGGGATCAGCAGAGGAGAGGGCAACCAAGGTTCTAGGGGCCTACAAGGCTATCTCTGCCCTGTGGGATCAGCGCGGGAAGTTGGTCCGGGATGTGGATAACCTTGTTTCGGAATCCGAGGCTGTGGACAAGTCCCAGGCCGATGCCGAGGCCGAAGTCGTCCGGCTTCTTGGGGACCGGGGTGTCTGCCCGACGTGCAACACCGTCCACAAGCCCGTGGGCAAGGAGCTTGACCTGTGAACCAGAACAGCATCAACGCTTACGACGTGGCGAAGAAGTCCGGGGCGGTGAGCCGCAAGACCTACTACGACTACGCCCTGTCCCAAGGCGCGACCGGGGTCACGGACGACGAGGTGATGCGGGACACCGACATCGACCACCACGCCGTCGGACGCATTCGGAAGAACCTGCTTGCGATGGGGGCCGTGCGGGACACCGGAGGGACTCGCCTGACCCGCAAGGGCTGCAAGGCCACTGTGTGGGTCGCCATCCCCGGTGTGGACGTGACCCAGCCCGTCCCCAAGTCCGAGCGGGATGAGTTGCTCAAGATGGCTCGACGGAAGATCGCAGGCATGACCGACGCGGACCTTCGGGCTTTCGTCGGGGAGCTAGATACGGTACAAGACGGGGACCTGTTCGACCTGTTCGCCAACTAGGCGAAGGAGGGGCCATGCGGTCCGACCTGCAAGAGAAGTTGTTCACGGACTACCCTGCGATCTTCGCGCAGAAGGACCTCCCGATGAACCAGACCGCTATGTGCTGGGGCATCGACTGCGGGGACGGTTGGTACGACCTGATCGACACCCTGTGCTCCTCGATTCAGCAGCACATCAAGTACGGGAACAACGTCCCGCAGGTCGAGGCGGTGCAGGTCAAGGAGAAGTTCGGCGGCCTCCGGTTCTACATCGACGGTGGCGACGACGAGATCAACGGCATGATCCGCATGGCCGAGGCCATGTCCTACCGGATCTGCGAGACGTGTGGCTGCCCCGGACGCCCGAACGAGGCGGGCTGGATCTCCACGCAGTGTGAGTCCTGCCGGAACCCTGCCCCTGCGAACGACGGCGAGGAGTGATCCCCCCATGACGATGACGGTCTACTGCGCTGGCCCCATGACGGGCCTGTCCTACGACGAGGTGTTCGCCCGGTACGAGCACATCCGGGCGGCTCTTGGCCCCCACTTCCGGGTGCTGCACCCGATGATCGGCAAGGACTTCCTCCGCAACATGGAGGGTCCGATGAAGCCGACGGGCTACGACCACATCGCCAGCGATCAGGCGATCTTCAACCGGGATCAGTGGATGGTCCGCCAGTGCGACATCCTGTTCGTGGACCTGCGGCCCGGCAAGGATCGGGTCAGCATTGGGACCATGTTCGAAATGGCGTGGGCGTCGATCCTCGGCAAGTACGTCGTCCTCGTGATCGACGAGGACTGGGGCGTCCACGATCATGCGTTCGTCCGCATGGCCCAACACGCCACGTTCCACGACATCGACGAGGCCATCGCCTACATGGCGAAGATCCCGGCGGGGGACATCTGATGGGGACGCCTCCGCGAACCTTGACCTACTTGGAGCCCTTGATCCTGTCCCCCGGCATCGGGGACAACCGGCCCACGGCAAGCCTCTACTACGGACAGGACGTTCGGGAGACGCTTCGGGCGTTGCCCGAGGCGTCCGTCCACACGGTCTGTACCAGTCCTCCCTACTGGGGGCTGCGGGACTACGGAACGGGGGACGCCCAGATTGGGTTGGAGGACAGTCCCGACGAGTTCGTGGGCCAGTTGGTCGAGGTGTTCCGCGAAGTGGCTCGGGTTCTTCGGCCCGACGGCACGTTGTGGCTCAACTTGGGGGACAGTTATACGTCCGGGGGCCGTGTAGGTCACGGAACCCGCGTCGGGTACAAGCAGCAGACCAACCGGGGCATGAACGGGGACAACGACCCGGTGCGAGCCCCGCAGCCCGAGGGACTCAAGCCAAAGGACTTGGTAGGCATCCCCTGGCGGGTGGCCTTGGCCCTCCAAGCGGACGGTTGGTATCTACGGTCAGACATCATCTGGAACAAGCCGAACCCCATGCCCGAGTCGGTCACCGACAGGCCGACGAAGGCCCATGAGTACGTGTTCTTGTTTGCCCACCCGGACAGCAAGGGGCGATATTTCTACGACGCCGAGGCCGTGAGGGATTCCGTCGAGCATCGCCCGCAGTACGACCGGGCGTTGGCGTTGTTCGACGCATCGGACCTCACCGAAGACCATCTTGACGCTATTCGTGCGGTGGGGTCGCAAGACACCGGCAAGAGCCTTGTGACACAAGCGGGTGCGGGTAAGAACCGACCGGGCGTGCAAGCACTCGCAGACGAGGCGAAGCGGGTGCTTGGGGGCTACTACCGCGAGTTTCTCACCCTCCCTGCTGGTCGGAACAAGCGGTCCGTTTGGACGGTGAACCCCAAGCCGTTCCCCGGGGCTCACTTCGCGGTGTGGCCGCCCGACCTTGTGGAGCCGATGATCCTTGCGGGAACATCGGAGCACGGGGTCTGTTCGGAGTGTGGGGCTCCGTGGAAGCGGGTGGTGGAGAAGCAGGCCACGGGTCGTGTTCGGCAGAGATCCGGGGGTGGTCTTGGCACGGAGGTTCGACGGGAGACACATGGTCTGGAAGCTGTGAAGGGCACCTTTCAGGAAGGTGTTGTTTACGTTACCGCTGGATGGGAACCGACCTGTTCCTGTGAGGGGGCTTCCCTGATCCCCGCCACGGTCCTCGACCCCTTCTCGGGGTCGGGGACCACGGGGATGGTGGCCCTAAACCTTGGCCGGAACTACATTGGGATCGACCTGAACCCGGATTACCTTGACCTTGCCCAAGCCCGGATCGAGGGTCGGAAGCCCCCCAAGCCTACGGCCACGGACGGATCCCCCGAGGGGGAGGGGGGCTTTGACGTGTTCGACCTGTTCGGGTCCGACGCTGGTTAGTTTGGTAGGCTGTCCACAGGGAGGTTGTGATGGACAACAAGTTCAACGTGCAGGCCGGGGACGTGATCTTCCGCCGCGCCCGGAACGGGTGGATCGTCTACACCATCGAAGGCGGTGAGTGGGTCTCGGACGTGGGGGGTCCGTACATGGACCCCATGACGGTCGTGACCGAGGTGTTCGCGGAGCCCGAGCACGGGGACGAGGTAGACGAGGGGGTCGAGAGCCCGAAGGCTCTCCTCGACGCCCTTCGCGCGGTATTCTACGACCACTTCCGGTCCAAGTGGCGGGGCGGCATTCAGGCTACCTTGCGTCGGAAGGGCTGGGGCCACGAGGATCATGACCCCGACGGTGACAGGTTCGGAGAGGAGTAGGCATGGAGATCAACCTCGTCTGGCGCACGGACGTACACCTGTCGGATCGCGGGCCGTCCAGCCGGACGGACGACTGGACCGAGGCGGTGCTCGCCAACTTGGATCAGGTTCGGGCCTTGGCCGAGCAGGTCCGGGCTGCGGCGATCCTCGACGGGGGCGACTTCTTCCACGTCAAGTCCCCGGGCCAGAACAGCCATGCCCTCGTCCACCGGACGGCGGAACATCACGACGGCTACCCGTGCCCCGTGTTCTGCACGCCGGGGAACCACGACGCGGTGTACGGGGACTACTCGTTCCTGCCACAACAGCCCCTCGGGGTCTTGTTCACCACGGGCGTGTTCAAGCGGCTGTACGACGAGCACGAGGTCTACTTCGCCAAGCGGTCGGACGAGATGTACGCCAAGGCGTACCCGTACAACGCCAAGTCCGGCTGGGTGTTCGGCAACCCGTTTGCCATCGAGAAGGACCGCGGGGAGGGGCCGATTGTCCGCGTCGTCGGGATCCCCTACCACGGGACCAAGTACGACATGGACCGGTTCACCCGGATCGAGAAGGGCGACGAGGACATCCTGATCTGCGTGGCCCACGTCCTTGCCAGCCTCAAGGGCGGCACCATGTTCGAAGGCGAGGACATCATCAAGTACGCTGACCTCGTGGACACGGCCCCCGACGTGTACCTGTTCGGCCACTGGCACAAGGACCAAGGCGTCGAGGAACTTGGGGGCAAGCAGTTCGTGAACGTCGGCAGCCTGACCCGTGGGTCTTTGTCGCAGGACGAGGTGCAGCGCATCCCCGCGTCGGCGGTCCTCCGTTGCACGGACGCAGGGGTCAAGGTCGAGGTCCACCGGCTCAACGTCCCACCCGCCGAGGAGGTGTTCGACGTGGAAGGCAGGGCGCGTCAGATCAAGCGGCAGGTCGAGATGGACACCTTCGTCACCAGCCTTCGGGACGCCCTCCAGCCGAAGGACGGGTCGAAGTCCTTGTCGGACGAGGTGTCCGGCTTGGGGGACGTGCCCCACGAGGTCCGCGAGCGGGCCTTGTCTTACTTGGAGCAGGCGTGAAGCCCTTGATCCTGTCCCCTGGCATCGGGGACAACCGGCCCACAGCGAGCCTCTACTACGGACAGGACGTGCGGGAGACGCTTCGGGCGTTGCCCGAGGCGTCCGTCCACACGGTCTGTACGTCGCCCCCCTACTGGGGGCTGCGGGACTACGGGACGGGGGACGCACAGATCGGGCTGGAGGACTCCCCCGACGAGTTCGTGGGCCAGTTGGTCGAGGTGTTCCGCGAAGTGGCTCGGGTTCTTCGGCCCGACGGGACGTTGTGGCTCAACTTGGGGGACAGTTACAGCAGCGGGGGTCGCAAGACCCAGTGTCAGCCAACGCTCCGACAGGGACACACGGGCGTGGCTGTCCGTCCGCCCGTTGTTGATGGGCTCAAGCCAAAGGACTTGGTAGGCATCCCCTGGCGTGTCGCCTTGGCCCTCCAAGCGGACGGCTGGTACCTCCGGTCGGACATCATCTGGTCGAAGCCGAACCCGATGCCCGAGTCGGTCACCGACAGACCGACGAAGGCTCACGAGTACGTGTTCTTGTTCGCCCACCCGGACAGCAAGGGGCGGTATTTCTACGACAAGGATGCCATTCGGGAGCCCTCGACGGGACAGACTGGAGCCGCCGCTTCCTTCAAGCGGAGCACCAAGGAGGCGTGGGTTCCGGGTCAGGCTGCTTTGCAGCACCGCGAGGACCGCGAGGACCGCGAGGACACGGGGACGCGGAACAAGCGATCCGTCTGGACGGTGAACTCCAAGCCGTTCCCTGGGGCTCACTTCGCGGTGTGGCCTCCCGATCTTGTGGAGCCGATGATCCTCGCGGGATGCCCGTCCGGGGGCACGGTCCTCGATCCCTTCTCGGGGTCGGGGACCACCGGGATGGTGGCCCTAAGCCATGGTCGGAACTACATCGGGATCGACCTGAACCCGGATTACCTGCCCTTGGCTCAGGCCCGGATCGAAGGTCGGAAGGTTCCCAAGCCATCACCGGACAACACCGGGGAGGATGATGGCTTTGACGTGTTCGACCTGTTCGGGTCCGACGTCGGGTAAAGTCCCCCGCAAGGAGCCTCCCGATGAACGAATCCAGCACCCTCTACTGGTCCACCCTCAAGATGTACGAGGAGTGCCCGCAGAAGTTCCTGTGGTCGAAGGGGTGGGACGGTGTGGACTGCGGCCACGGTCCCGGAAACCGGAAGCCGAACCCCTCGGACGAGCCGAAGCACCATGCGGTCATGGGCACGGCGATCCAGTTCGCCATCGAGAAGCTCTACAACAACGAGTTGTACCGGGATCCCGCGAACCTGACCAAGAACTTGGTGGAACTCGCGGAGAAGGAGTTCGCCCGTCAGGAGTTGAAGCCCCGGAACCGCATGGACTACGACCGGACCCGGATGACCCGATCGGAGATGCTCGACATCATCCGGGACGGGGTCAGCGGCTATGTCCAGACGATGAAGCATCATCGGTTCCTCGGCCCCTACGCGAAGGCCGAGGTCAACCTGCTGGGGTGGATCGACAAGTGGAACCCTGTCGGGGGCATCGCGGACACGATCATCCGTCGGGACGACACGGGGATCACGATCATCGACGGCAAGAACACCAAGCACAAGATGGTCTACACGGACCCAGATCAGTTGCGGTGGTACGCCATGCTGTTCAAACTGGCGTACAAGCAGATGCCTGACCGTCTGGCCTACGTCTGGTACAGGTTCCCGTTCGGCAAGACCACGTTCAACGACGCCGGGGAAGAAGTGGTCGAGACGGGGGTCGATTGGATCCCCTTCGATGAGGACGACTTGCGGGGGCTTGCTCAGCGTGCCTTGGACGTCAAGCAGGCGATGCGGAAGCACAAGTTCGACCCGAACCCCGTGCCCAAGGTGTGTCGGTTCTGCGATTACGAGTCCGTCTGCGACGCACGACAGGCCCAGCGGGCGGCCAACGCTGCCAAGCGGGGTCGCAAGTCCAAGTCCGTGGACGAGATCACCGAGGGTGATGGGTACACTGACCTGACGTTGTGACCCCCCTTCACGGCCACGGATTAGGGGGTCGTGCGGGGCGGCCTACCGGGTAGAAACGCACCACGGATCGTTCGGAGGACTTCGCATGAGCATAGACGACCTGGACGCCAAACTCGACGCGGCGGTCAAGACCCGCGACCGTCTTTCGTCGGAGGCCCAGCGGATCGCAGGGCGTAAGGAAGCCGCTGAGAAGGCCCTTGCCGACTTGGAGGGTGAGATCCGGTCCAAGAACCTCGACCCGGACCAACTGGATGCCACGCTGGCGAAGTTGGAGTCCGCCTACGAGGATGCCGTCAACACTTTCGTCAAGGACGTTGAGGCTGCCAAGGCAGCCCTTGCCCCCTACATGGAGAACCCGACATGAAGATCGAAGTCGCCAAGTCGGACCTTGAGATCGCCCTCAAGGTCGCCAACACCACCGTCGCCTCTGGCACGGATTTGTCCGCCCACTACCTGTTCCGCATCCGAGACGGCAAGGCTGAGGTCTTGTCCTACGACGCGCGGGTGTTCTCCAGCGCCCCCTTGGTTGCGAACACCGACGGTGAGGATGGGGATGCCTTCACGGTCGAGGCGTGGCGTCTCGACAAGTGGGTCGCGTCCGTGGGGGATGGGGTCTTGAGCCTCACGTCCACCGATACCGGTGAGGTCACGGCCAAGGGTCCCCGCAGCCGGATCAAGCTCCGCAGCCTCGACCCCTCGCGGTTCCCCTTCTGGGACGGCCTCCTGTCCAGTCCGACAGAGGTTGGGACCATCACCCCCGCCACGTTGCAGCGGGCGTTGAGCCTGACGAAGAACTTCATCTCGATGGACGACACGAACCGCCCCGAGTTGTGCCAGACGGAGGCCCGCGAGGGTGTCCTTCAGGCGACGAACCGGGTCGCGGTGTCCAGTGTCACCTTGCGGGATCTCCCGGAGTTGTCCTTGCGGATCCCCGGCAAGGACGTGGGTGTCGTCCTCAAGTTCCTTGCCGACAAGACGACGACCGAGTCCCCCATCAAGGTGCTTCACGCGGAGCGCGAGGGGGGCAACGGATCTGCCGCCGTGTTCGTGCGTCACGATGGATCCTACGTCGGCGTCTCCCGCCCCACGACGGCGATGCCCCAGCTTCCCGTGGACGTGGAGGACACGGACATCCGAGTCCAGATCAACGTGGAGGAGTTCACCAACGCGGTGGACGTGCTCCTTGCGTCGGCTCCGAAGAACCATCCCACGGCGACCTTCTCGGCCAAGGACGGAGGGCTTGTGGTGTCCATGCCGTCCGAGGCCGGGGGTCACGACGAGTTCCCCCTCCTGCACTCGACCGAGGAGGGCATGGGGGACCTGTCCTTCACCCTCGACTACGCCTACATCCGGTCGATCGCGGATCAGTTCGGGCTCGACACGGTTGATTTCGGGGTGCATCATCGTGGCAAGGGCGGGTACGTGTCGTTCTCCCATGAGGACAGCGCCGATGACACGTCCCTCGGCAACCGTTACCACACGGTGATCGTGTGGAGGGCGTGATCTCCTACGACCGTCTGGTCAGCGACCTCGACCGTGTGGAGGCGCTTCGGGATGCTGCCCGAAGTGCCCTTCGCACGGCCGAGCGTCGTGTGATGGAGTTGGAGGCCGATGACGAAGTGCTCAGCCGTGTTGCAGACCTGTTCCGCACCCTGATCGACCGCGAGGTCATGGACAACGCCAAGACCGTCGAAGCCCTGCTTTCCGAGGGCTTGCAGGCGATCTTCGATGATCTGGACTTGTCGGTCCGGGCCGAGATCGACATCCAGCGGGGCAAGGTGTCGGTGGACCTGATCACCATCCAGCATCACCCGAACGGGGTCACGACCGAGGGCTCCAGCACGGACGCCTACGGGGGTTCTGTGTCCACCGTGCAGTCCGTGTTGCTTCGCATCGTGGTTCTCAACCGCAGAGGACTCCGACCGCTGCTGTTGTTGGACGAGAGCCTTGCCGCCGTGGCCGAGCACTACGTTCCCCGTGTCGGCCAGTTCCTACGGGTACTGTCTGAGCGTATGGGGCTGGACATCCTTGCGGTGAGCCACAACCCCGCACTGGTCGAAGCATCGACCACGGCGTACAGGATCGCGAAGAAGAATGGCAAGGCGACGTTCCGCCGCGTCGGCGTCGGCGTTGAGCAGGGCACAGGCACGGTGAACGAGGTTCCGTGATGCGTGACGAAGGCGAGATCCGACAGAAACTCAAGCAGGCGCAGTTCCGCCACTTGAAGCGCGTTCTGCGTTCTCGCTTTGCCTCCAAGGAGGATTGGCCCAAGGACGAGGTGGCCGAGATCAAGTCCGAGGTCAAGGAGTTCTTCCAGACGGCCCCGTTGCATGAGATCGCCGCCAAGTACCCTGACGTGGCCGCCCTGCTGTGGGTTCTGGATGCTCGTGATTCCAACCCCCTTGTCCCCGGCGGGACGTTGGTTGGCCGCATGGATGGCGTCGTGCTGTGGGCCGACACGGAAAGCGAGGCGGACCATGCACGGTCGGCCATCGACCAACTGGTCGCATCCGTATCATCCGTACCACCCGTGTCTGATCCCCCTCCGTCTGACCGAGACACCACGGATCCCGATCCCGATCCCGATCCCGACCCCGATCCCGATTGGGATGACCCACCTGAGTTCTTTGCTGTTCCCACAGAGGACTTGGATCACCAGCCCCCTAGTCAGGAAAAGGGCTGCAAGTTGTCCTGGTGGCAGAGGTGGTTCGGATGAACTCCAACTTGCTCACCCTCGTGGACATGACCAAGGTGGAAACAGCGCCGTTCATGTTGGACAAGGTGCCTGTCCCGGATGACCCCGAGGCGGGGCCGTTCCTTGTCACATCGTCCAAGGACGTGTTGTGGGTCGAGCGGGCCTTCCACGGGGGCTTCCTTCGCATCGCTGTCCGTCAGGTGAGCCTGTTCGATGTGTACCGTCAGATCATCGGTGCCACCGTGGATAAGGGTCTGGAGCGGTCGTGGGGCAACGTCCTTCCGGCGACCAAGGAGGGCATCGTGGAAGGTCTGGCGTACCTGTCGTACTTCGATCTCCCGGACACGATGCTGCTGTACGGTGAGGACTTCGACATCGGGCTCGCTCCTGAACTGGAGCGGGTCCCCGCCGACTGGCTACCTCCTACATGGGGTGTTCTTGTGCCTGCGCGCGAGTATGTGGGGACTGCATACCTGTTCGGGGGAGGCAACATCGGCGCGCTGGCCCACAACCCTTCGCGGGGGATCGTGGTCCTGCGAGACGAAGGCAACGCGGGCGTGGTGGAATAGGTAGACGCGACGGATTCAAAATCCGTTGGCCGAGAGGCCGTGTGGGTTCGATTCCCACCGCCCGCACTTCCCTGATCTTGGTGTACCCCTGATGCGAGACTGGTTGACTGACGCCCTTCTTGTCTCTGCCTCGATCGTGTCCGATGAGGCAGAGGGGTACTGCCTTGGCCGGGGGTTGCCCCACCGGGTCTTGCAGGACACCCGTGTAGGGGTCTGGACCCTTCCCGAGGCCCCCTGTCCCGACCCGACGTTCAAGGGTCGCTACGGACCCCATGGCGAAAGGGTGTCAGGATGGCTGTCCATCCCTCTGTGGTCCCCTCGCGGACGGATCCTTGGGGTGGAATACCGTCGCTGGGACGGGGAGAAGGGGGTGCAGAAGTTCCACCTGCCAGATTCGGCATGGGCACCCGTGTTCGGGGGGATGTCCCCTTCGGCGATCCAGCGGATCTGGAAGGGCGGTGATGTCTGGATTGTCGAAGGGGTCTTCGATCTGGCCTTGGCTCACGCTGTCCCGGACAAGGACGTGGTCCTTGCGTGCGGCGGGGCCAAGATCACCCCCGCCCAACTGCTGTTCCTTCAGCGGTTCCTGAGCCCCCGTGCGATGGTCCACGTCTGCTTCGATATGGACGAGACGGGTCAGAACATGGCCCGTGGCTACACACACCCCGAGACGGGCAAGCATGTCTGGGGCGTCGTGGAACGCCTGACTCGTGCCAAGGTGCGGTCCCGCCTCGTCCAGTACCGGGGCGGCAAGGACCCCGGTGAGGTGTGGGAGCAGGGGGGAACACCCGCCTTGAAACACGCCCTCGCCTTGTAGGCGCGCAAGTGGGGGTACGCCTTGGCCCCCCTGCGGGTAATGGTCTGTGCGCTCCCTTTGTGATGGGGCGAAGGAGATTCACATGGCAGTCGATTTCTGGAAGGCGAACGACGAGGTCCACGACCTCATGATGGAACTGGTGGCGAACCACCACCCTGATCTGGCCCTCGTGGTCGAGGAGATTGTGGTGGTGTTCCGCGAGAAGGCGGGCAAGACCGGTGGTCGGGTTGTCCTCGGGAGCCCGTCCAAGGTGTCTGCGAAGGCCAACGCCATGGCCGACACGGAGTACAAGTTCATGCTGGAGATCGCGGCGGACCAGTGGGAGCACAACCTGACGTCCAAGCAGCGCGAGGCCCTGCTGGACTCCCTGCTGTGCGCGTGCCGCTGCGAGGAGGACCCCAAGTCCGGTGAGATCAAGTGTACCGTCGCCAAGCCGGACATCATGGCGTTCCGGGAGAACATCGACCGCTACGGCATGTGGTTCCCCAAGGACGATGACGACGTGGAGGACGAGGACGTGTCCCCGGTCGAGGATATGTTCGGCGCGGACGCGAAGTGAGGTGACCCTTGGCCCTCGACACGAAGTACCGACCGCAAGCCTACGGGGACGTGCTGGGGCAGGAAGCCACGGTGTCGGTCATCAAGCAGTTCGTGTCCGAGGGCCGGGGATTCCATCAGTCCTACGTGTTCTGTGGACAGCACGGATCGGGCAAGTGTGTCGTCGGAGACACACTTGTCCCGACAGGCCGGGGCCTTGCACCGATCGAGAGTCTGGTAGGACCGAACGAGATCGACCCCACGGATCTTGAGGTCGTCCAAGAACACGGCACGGCAAGGGCCGCCTACACGTACAACGGTGGCATCCGAGACACGGTTCGCGTGCGTACCCACAGGGGGTACGAGATCGAGGGCACCCCGAACCACCGAATCCGGGTGATGGACGCATCGGGACGGATCGTGTGGCGACACCTGGGAGACATCCGAGAGGGGGAGTACGCTTGCATCGTCAGGCGTGGCTTGTTCGGTCAAGGGGCTGATCTGACGGGCTTCAACTACGCAGAGGACATCCCTCCGGGTGGGTTCAAGAGCATCCCTTTCAAGGCCCCCTCGACGCTGACCCCTGAATGGGGTCGCCTCATCGGATACCTCGTCGGGGACGGCACCTGCGACAGCCACTCCGTATGTGTCTCCAACAGCGATGAGGACACGAAACGGGATGTGTTGTCCCTTCTGGACGGCCTGTGTGGTCGTTCACAAGGGACGCCGGACAAGCGGAGCGGCACGGGGCTGGAATCCCTACGGTGCTCTCGCAAACAGCCGCGTGCCTTTCTCGCCTTCGCGGGTCTCGGCTACTGGAAGTCCGGCGACAAGGAGGTGCCGTGGTCGATCATGGCTTCGCCCGCACCTGTGGTGCGTGAGTTCCTCCGGGGGTACTTTGAGGCGGACGGACACGTTGGACCTTCGTGCTTGGAAGTCACCACCAAGTCGAAGAAACTGGCCCGACAGGTACACGTCCTCTTGCTCCAGTTCGGGGTCGTGGGCAGACTGTCCCCCAAGGTCGTCCGAGGCCATGGCACCTTCTACCGGATTGTTGTGGATGCCTCGTCCTATGCCGCTTTCGAGCAGAACGTAGGGTTCACGTCGAGTCGGAAGTCCCGCGCCCTCTCGGATCTGGTGCAGGGGGCGCACGCGAGAAAGGCCCGCCTGACGAACAGGTATGAGGTGATCCCCCACCAGCAGGAGTGGTTGCAACGGTTCTACGACGGGTTGCCCCGCAATCTCCGGTCCCGTGAGACGGATCAAGTTTTCCGGGCTCGTCGCGGGGAGGGGCGGATCACGTCGGACAAGGTGGCGAAGGTCGCGGTGTCCTACGCACCATACGACCCCGAGGGGCACTTCCAGTCGCTTCACGCGGCGGGCTACGTTTACGATCCTGTCGTGGAGGTCGCTTGCGGCGAGGCACAGGTGTACGACCTGAACGTCCCCGAAGGCGAGATGTTCTCCGCGAATGGGTTCATGAACCACAACACGACCCTCGGTCGGATCCTTGCCCGAGCCCTGTTGTGTGACGCCCCCGTAGACGGGGCACCTTGTGACGCCTGTCCTTCGTGCAAGACCTTCCTTGCGGGGGAACCCCACGAGGCGTTCGAAGAACTCGACGCCGCCACCAAGTCAGGCAAGGCGGACTTGGCCCGGATCGTTGAGGGCGTGAGTTACTCGACGGTCAGCGGCAAGCGGCGCATCTACCTGTTCGACGAAGCTCATCGCTTGTCGAAGCAGGCACTCGATGCCCTTCTCAAGCCGATGGAGGACAACGTCCCCGGCACCGATGACAAGCGGCTGGTGTGCATCTTCTGCACGACCGAGCCCGAGAAGATGGTGTCCACGATCTTCTCCCGGTGTGCCCCCGCGTTCGTGATCCGGCAGACCCCTATGGAGGCCATCGCAGACAGGCTGGCCTACGTCTGCGACCAGGAGGGGATCCCCTACGACCGGGACGCCCTCCTGCTGATCGCGGAACAGTCGGAGTCGCACATCCGGGACGCCCTCAAGATGGTCGAGGGCGTGTCCATGCTGGGGTCTGTCACCCGTTCGCACGCGGTGTCCTACCTGCACCTTGACGCCAACGACACGGTGTTGGACCTTCTGGAGGCCCTCCCCTCGGACCTGTCAGGGGCCATCCAGCGTGCCGATGCCCTTGGTTCCCGGATGTCCCCGTCAAACGCCTACGAGCGCATCGCAGAAGCGGCCATGCTCCTGTACCGGGTCAGCCTCGGGATCACGGAGCCCCCGTCCAAGTGGGACCGGGACCGGGTGAACACCTTGTCGGCCCACGGTCTTGCGTGGGTTCCTGTGGCCCACCGCTTTGCGGCTCCCCCTCACCGGCCTACACGACACACCCTGCTCCTTGACGTGTCCTCGGCGCACCACCTGTTCGGGGCTGCCGGGCAGATTGGACAGCACGGGCAGCCCCCGGTGATCATGGTGTCCAATCAGCCCGCACAGGGGGGAGGGGGAGAGGCAGGGGGATCCTCCAAGACCGGGGATGGCACAACTTCGCCACAACAGGAAAGTGATCCGAAGTCTGATCCGGCGGGTACGGTTCCCCGTGAAGCCCCAGACTTGGCCACGGCTTCGACAACTCCCTCCGGGGTGTGGGTTGACCCCCGCGCCATCGGGGGCGGCCCGAAGGACCGTGCAGGGATCCCATATGGCGCAACACAGTCTACAACCCCTGCTGCATTCATCCCGTCCGACGTCGTTTCGTCGCCCGACGGGCTCGCCCCTCATGTTTTCCGTGACCTCGTCCGGCATTATCTTGGGGAGTTGAAACGTGGCGGACGCAAGGGACGAGACTACATGGATGGTGCTTGAACTCACCTCGCGCGGCGACCAAGCCGCCGAGGAGGGGGACCTTGAGCCCCTGCTGAGGAAGCAGGCATCCCTCGACCACGCCCATCCTGTGTTCATCCCCGTGGCGACGTTCTTCCACCAAGGATCCCGCACGGTGTTCACGGCGATGGAGGGCTATGCCTTCGTCGCATCGGGTGTCGACTACAACACCCAGACCAAGTTGGGGAACAACCCATACGTCAAACGCATCCTGTCACGGGGTCGAGGTGTCCGCCGGGTCGTTGAGACGGTCCCGGACTCCAAGGTCCAAGAGATCCGGCAAGAGTTGGCCCGGCTGATTGGGATCGAGATCCATGAGGGCGCACGGGTACGCATCTCCGATGGCCCCCTGCGAGGGATCACAGGCAAGGTGCTGGAACTGACGGACGCCGACGCAGCGGTCCTCATCGAAATGCGATCTATACGAACGATCAGAACAATCCCGCGCTTCCTCTTGCACCCGGTTGATGAGGATGAGCCAGTACTGGTGTAGTCATATTGTTCTGGACCCGGCGGACATGGAGCGGATGTTCTCGACCTACGACGGGTTGGACTCCTATCCAAGTGCCCATGAAGAACTGTCGGACGAGTCGAAGGTCGAGATGGCGCAGGTCGACGCGGTGTTGGACCAGATCCCGCCCCGCGAGGCTGACTTTGTGGAACTCTACTTCTTCCAGCGGATCCGGCAGACCGTGATCGCGGAACTGTTTGGGATCACGCAGCCGACGGTCCATTACCGGCTTCAGCGCGCCGCAGAGCGGATCCGGTACTTGATCGACATGCCCAAGGTCGACCCGGAGAGCATGGAGAGGGACCTCCGGGGTGTCCTATCGGACGAGAAGGACGTTCGGATCATGCTAGGCATGGTTCGGACGACCTGTCAGTCCGATGTGGCCCAAGAACTCGGGGTCACCCAAGGGTTCGTCCGGCATCGCTTCTTTCGGACGATTGACCGGCTCAGGGGCATGAGTGGCATGGGCACCTATGTGGATCTCTTTGAGCACGTCGCAGGACACACGAACATCCTCAAGGAGACGCACCGGTCCAAGTGGGATGATCCCTTGGTCTACGTCATCGCCTGACCGGCCACCCACCCCTTCCCTTCCCGCCCTCTCCCCCTCCCCCTCTCCCTCGGTAGTGGTTCTATCGGGCGGGTATTCCCTGATCTCGGAGCGTGTGATGGGCGAGAGCACCCCTTTGATCCACCGTGTCGCGATGGCCAAGCGCGTCGCGGCCAAGTGGTTGGGGGAGAATGCCGCACCCGAGTACCGGCTTGCGGTGTTCCGGGGGACCTTGCGTGATGTTCGGAATCTCCCGGACCTGTTGAAGTCCTTTCGCGACGGCAAGGCGCGTGTGGCTTCCGTCCCTCCGATCAAGGACCTTGGGGTCCAGGCTGAGTTCGACCACGTTGTGCTGCGGTCGTCGGACTTCGACGCCCTCACCAAGTTGGAGGCAGCACTCCAGCGGTACGGCTGCGAGACGACGGGGATCTACTGATGCCCGCCCTCGCGCAGTCTGAGTTCGTGTACCGGTCTGGTGTGAGCCCGGCCATCTACACGTTCACCATCGTGTCCGACTCGCTGGGAAACGTCTCCGTCCGGGACATTCAGGACCCCTACGGGTTCATCCTCTCCCCGTACACGTTGGTTCCGCAGAGCGTCACGGCGGACATCAACGCGGCGATGTCGCAAGTGGAGTCGATCTTGGCACTCACCAGCGCAGTCAACGGCACACTGTCCTTCACCGATGAGGCCGAGAAGTCGGTGGCCTTTGCGACCCCGACGGCGGACACCAGCTATCGGGTGCAGGTCACCACGGACGCCTTCGTGGCCCTTCGGATCATCAACAAGACCACGGCCGGGTTCACCGTGCAGGCGGCGGCCACGTTCACGGGGACCGTCGGCTACGACGTGTTCATCTGATCCCGGTATCCGTTCTATGCCCTTGATCGGGCGTGTGAGGTTCCCCATGACGCATCGACGTGGCAAGACAGCCAAGTTCCCCAAGGGCAAGGACATGACCATCGACGAGATGGTCGCCTACTTCGAAGAGGCGGGCAACGCGGAGGCTGCGGCCGAGTGGCGTGCCATGCACGAGAAGTATCAAGACGAGTTCACCGACGGCTCCGAGAAGAAGGCCCGTTTCAGCGAAGGCCCCGAGGGCGAGCGTGAGTTCCAAGACTGGTTTGAGGACCAGCCCGAGGACTTCCAGCAGGAGTGGGAAGCCAACACCGAGGAGTACGGGGACAAGTTCAAGACGGCTGCCCGTTCGGGCACCCACTACATCGCCCCGAACGGGGACATCTTCGTGGACACCGCGTTCTTGAACTCGATCCGGGGCATCCCCGGCACCGTTCTGGAGCACATGGGTTTCGGGGAGTTCTACGCGGACACCCCCAAGGGGCGGGTCGATTTCGACCGGATGCGCGGCAAGGACTTCCCCGGCCAGTCGGGTCGCTCCCACAGGGTGTACGGGGAGGGTGTTTCGGCCCACTGGCTTGTCGACCAGATGACCCGCAAGGGCTTGTCGAAGGAGTCGGGGTCCGACGGTCGTATGGCGTCGCGAGATCCGGGGAGCATCTTGGACCGGATGGTGTCCAAGTTGTCGATGGCCGACCGGATCGAGTTGAAGGCGTGGGCCAAGCGTGCGGGGGCTTCCAGTGAGGACATGGTGGCGTGGATCAAGGACCGCCACCCTGCGTTCCAGCCGTTCCGCACGGCTATCCACACGGCCCACCAGAACCTTCCCCTCCCGGTTGAGCGCGTGGCTTCCGAGCAGGAGGCCGACAAGCTGGACGCCGAGGCTGAGGCTGCCGAGGATCAGGCTGAGGCGGATCGTGCGAAGGCCGACGCCGCCCGCATGAAGGGTGCGTCGAGCCTTGGCATCGAGGCGGTGGACCCCGACAAGTTCTATGTGACCACGGAGAACGGCGACACCTACGGCCCCTACCGTCGCGAGCGGGACGCTTGGCGGGATGCCGACGGCTACTACGAGTCTACCGAGATCGAAACGACCGTGGACAGCGGGCACAAGGTCCTCAAGGACGTGGTGGTCCCCCGGTTGTTCGCCCTTCGGACCCCGGCTCAACTTCGCCGCGACGCAGGGGTCAGCCGCTTCGCATCGCTGAGCGACGGTGGGTCGTTGATCTGGCTGGAGGGTTGAACATGACCATGCGTTCCCGACGTGCTTACTTTGACGGCAGCCCGCAGCAGGCAGGGGTAGTTCTCGACCATCTCTGCGACCTGTTGGCGTGCTTCCGAGCCCTTCGGATGACGTACCACACGAGCCATTGGCAGGCCCGTGGGGCGTCCTTCTACGGGGACCACCTCCTGTTCCAGCGGCTTTACCTGGGGGACGATGAGGAGGAGGACGGCCCTCTTGACGAGCAGATCGACGTGTTGGCCGAGAAGATCGTCGGGTACTTCGGCAGCGATGCCGTCAGCCTCCCAGATCAGATGGCCCGCATCGCGGCCTACACGGACCGGTGGTCCCTCATCGGGTGCCCCCACGAGCGCGGCTTGCAAGCCGAGCGGGACGTGCAGGATCTTCTGTCTCGGACCTACGATGGGATCAAGGCAGCGGGGGCGATGACCTTGGGTCTGGATGACTTCCTCATGGCAGCGGCGAACCAGCACGAGGAGAACACCTACCTGTTGCAGCAGACCAAGGACGGTCGCCCGAACCGGAAGGCTGCGGCCCGGCTCCCCCGTGATCTGGAGGTCCGCGTCACGGACAACCGTGGCCGCGATGTTGGCATCTGGACCGCGCTGGACTTCAAGGAGAACTACGGTCCGAGCCATGAGGTGTTCCGGGCCGTGTCGGGGCTCAGGAAGGGTCAGACCTGGGACTCCGGGGACGGCTGGGCGTTCACCCGTCTGGCGAGCCGGAAGGCCAGTACGAACACCGAGCGGTACTTCTACAAGGCCACCGACGGCCAGTGGTACGTCGACAACGAGGACTACGCAGAGGACTGGGAAACGGGTGAGCAGATTGAGGGGGAGATGACGACCTATGGTCCTTTTAGCTCCTTCTCCACCGCAGAACGCTGGATGGACCGGAACTTCGCCAACTCGGGCGGGTACTCCAAGGACGATTCGGGGCGGCAACGCCCTCCCCGGCACGCCGTCCAGCCCCGTGGACGATGGGCCTCGGACGCCCCGACCGCAGAGGGGGAGTTCTATGACAACCCCAAGAAGAAGGAGACCCGTGAGTTCGCAGAGACGGGGGCGCTGACGAACATCCCCGAGGTTGTGGAGCAGGCCGAGGTCTTGGACGAGTTGCCGGTCGAGGAGTTCAAGCGGGAGTTGCAGGAGGCTGAGGAAGCCCCCCCTACGCCCGAGGAGATCGCGGACGATTCGGGAGGGGACACGGTTGGCACGTTGAATCGCCTCGTGGTGGACACCGAAGATCCCGCCGTGGAGGGTGCGGTGCGAATGAACAAGAACCGCATGGCCCGCTGGCTTCAGGAGTTGTGATGTCCCCGAGGAGCCCTTCGCAGGAAGCCGTCTCCCAGCGGGCTTTCCGTGAGTACCTCCGGGTGTTCGGCAGGCAGCCGCGTGTCCTCGACCTTGTTCGGGTCTACATGGAGTTGAAGGACGTATTCGATGACGGTGTTGTCCCCGAGGATCTGTATATGCGGTTCCGTCGGGCCTTGGTCCAAGCCGAGATGGATACGGATGACGAGCCATCCCTGTTGGCCATCGCGGATCAAGGCAGCCGCATCATGACGAACCTCCGTCTGCTGAACAGCCGGGGCATGTTGTCCAACATGCGCTGGAGGCAGGTGACTGAGGACTACTCCATCCTGCTTCGGACGTTGGTTGCCAGCCGGGGCTTGTATTGGGCACCCCGCCCGTTGCCGGGCCGGGACGGTGTTCGGTGGATTCGCTTGCGGAACGCATCCCCAAGGCAAGCCGAGATGGAGCAGATCCGTCGCGAGGACCCAACGCTGTTCCAGCGGATCCATGAGTCCAAGGAGCAGCGTCAGGCCATCGACGCGGCCATCGGCCGGAAGATCATCGGCACCGGGCAGATCCCAGCCCGACAGCGGATTCGGGGCCGTTGGATGCTCGTGGGCATCGACCCGGCACTTGTCCCGGACAAGGTCGAGGTCCGGGGCAAGTTGATCCCCGGTGTCGAGGCGATGCGCTTTCTGGATGACCCCTCGGTCGTTTCGGCCCTCCCCGACGAGGCCGTGGATGTCTACAAGGACGACGGCAAGACGGTTAGCCGTCAGCAGTTCGTGGACGAGGTGGACAAGGAGAACGACGCCCACGGCAAGTTGATGAACGTGAATGCGTTCTTTGAGTGGGGTCCCCGAGGGGGCAAGCCCAAGTATAAGGACCCAGACCTTATTCGCCGGGTCAGCCGCGAGGACTTCGTTGCCGCGTTCGGTGAGAACCCTGACCCTGACGACTACGTGTCGATCACGGATGACCCCCGCAAGGAGACGGCCCTCACCAAGATTTACCCGGTCAAGGAGTACCGTGGGAAGCAGATCATCACGGCGGGTCGCTTCAAGGGGGTCTACGTCTCGGACTTGGTGAACCGAACGGGCCGGTTGATCGAGGGGTCGATCACCTACTACGACCCGGACACCGGGAATCTGGTACGTCGTGAGGTCCGCAAGCCCGATGGGTCCGTGGATGTTCGGAAGATCACAGAGCCCTACGTCACGGTGGACCGGGGACGGCTCATGCTGACCTTGGCCCGGGGGGATGGCTACGCGACCATCCTGCGGAACGCAGTGCGCAACCTGTCCAAGCTGGTCCCCTCGATCAAGTACGAGGAGGGGACGGGCCTGACGGTGTTCACCTTTGACCCCAAGGACTTTGGGTCCATCCGGGACGCCATCGGGGCGATGGCCTTGTCGAACGCGGCATCCCGTAAGCTCCAGAACTACTTCGACCAGTTGACCAAGGCCGAGCGTGCGACGGAGGACAGGAACCTCCGAAAGTACACCGGGGAACGCCTTGGGTTCCGCGTGTCCATGCGGAAGCAGGTATCTCAGGCCGTCGCATGGCTTGATGCGAACGACAACACAGGCATCTGTGCCTTGGATACCGGCGTAGGGAAGACGGCCGCCGCCATCGCCACCATGCAGAACCTCTTGCGTAAGGGGCTGGGTGATGAGGGCAACGGCAAGTTCCTGTTCGTCTGCAAGAGGGCTCTCAAGGGGAACTTCCCGAAGGAGGCCGAGAAGTTCTTGTCGAAGGAGGATGCCAAGAACCTCGTGGACATGACGGAACGCATCACCTACGGGGAGTTCAACAGGCGGCAGCGGGGAACCGACAAGAGTCCGCCCACAGATCCGGGGTTCGCAGACGACTTCATCGCGATCTTCTTCGACGAGGCCCACGAGAAGCTCAAGAGTAAGAGTCAGGCATCCTACAAGGCCGTGTCCGAGTGCAAGGCCAAGCGGAAGATCCTGCTCACCGCATCCCCCATGGTCCGCTCCCCGAGGGAGGTCTTCACACTGGCCTCCGTTGCCAAGGGCGTAGACCTGAACACCCCCGAGGGTCGGAAGGAGGACCGGAAGTTCATGGAGCGGTTCGCGGAAACCGTTGGGGGCCGCACCGTGGGGATCAAGCGGGTGGACACCAGCCGCAACACGTACAAGCTATACGTCCGCCGTGAGGAGTTTGAAGGTCGCACGCCCGTCCCTTACGATGAGTGGCCCGGTGAAGTCGATGTGGCGGCCTCCCGTGATTTCAACACCTGGATCAAGACGAACATGTTCTACGCAAGCAAGCGTGACGTGTTGGACGAGAATGGAGAGAAGCTGAAGGACTTGAACGTCGTCCCCCCCGTGGCCGTGACCATGCCCCCCGAGATCGAGACGGTGTACCGGCAGACCATGAACGATCTCGTCAAGGCCCTCCGCAAGGTCACGTCCAAGAATTACGGTGGGAACTTCGCGCTGGCCGTCGAGTCCGCCAAGGTCAGCCTCCGACCGCTCTTGGCCAAGTTGACGAAGTTGTCGGATGTCCCGGACGAGGTGATCCCCGGCGTGGGGAACCCCAAGATTGATCAGGCTAAGTCCATCGTGGAGCAGGTGTCCGGTCGCACGATCCTGTTCACGGACTCGCCCTCGATGGCGGAACAGGCACAGGCCGAGATGGTCAAGGCGTTCCCCGGCAAGGGGCACGCGGTGGCCTACTCCGATGCCATTGTGGTTACTACGGCCACGGGGGAGACCATCCGGTACACCCAACGTCAATACCCCGATCCGGGTCGCCCGCGACGCCGTGGCGAAGGGTGGATCCTGGAGATCGTGGACGGCAAGATTTCGGTTCGCGAGAACGAGGACCCGGAACGCAAGGGGTTCACTCGCGCGAAGAAGGACGACTGGAGCGTCATCGTCCTCCAGAAGTATATCCAGACGGACCCGACGATTGCCACGCTGGTCCTGACGAAGTCGTACTCGGTGGGCCAGAACTTGCAGGCGTTCTCCAACGTGATCCACTTGGACCGCGACGAGTGGTCCAACGAGACGATGAAGCAGCGGTCGGCGCGTGCGTGGCGCGCAGGCCAAAGCGAGATCGTCAACGAGTACACCTTGGACATCGTGTACGGGGATGTCGTGTCGGACGACGATGCGGACAAGACCTTGGATGAGATCCGGGCACTCATTCAGGGCATGGACGATGACCTGTTCAACGAGGTCGTCGTGGACTCGCAGGTCGAGCGCATCGGCGAGGAGTGGGACGAGATCAAGAAGCAGCGGTCCATGTTGCACAAGATCGACCGACAGATGATGGAGCGGTCGCTGTCCCCTTACGCGAACCACCTTGGACGACAGGAGTGATCCATGAACATCACTGACCCGGTGACCGTCGAGGAGTGGGGGGCCTACATCAGCAAGCTGAGCGGGGCCAAGTTGTTCTCGCAGGCCATCGCCGCGAACACCTTGGACTTCGTTCGCATGTTGCAGGACGAGGACTTCTCCGGTGACGAGATCACCGATGTCCTGCTCCTGTTCGCCATGCGGTTTGACCAGCTTGGCATGGAGATCCCACACGGGTTCCCCGGCGAGTACGTCTCGTACCCGGACCTGCTGGATTCCGTTTCGTCGGACACCTGAATCGGGCTTCGATACCCTTTCTATTCCCACCCCCCATTGTGTTGAAGGAGATCCTCGCCATGTCCAAGACCCTGACCGCTTCCGACCGCAAGTCCTTGATCCGGCTGGCTTCCAGCCTTCCCGCTGGCGACGAGATGCGCCGCGCCATCTTGTCCGGTCTCACGCAGACCGCTGGCCGCACTTGGGGCGGCCCCGACGCGGGCAAGGACTGGGACTGGAACAAGCCGAACTACGCGACGCACGAGAAGTCCCCCGACGCTGGTGAGAACGGCTCCGAGCAGCGCAAGCGGTACAACAAGTGGTACCGCGAGAACGTCTGCCCGACCGAGCACGGGACCGGCTGCGGCATGGACTGATCCGCCCCCTGTGATGGGGCGGCGGTAGTCCTGCTATGGTCCTCCTACGGTACCGTAGGAGGACCTTGCTGTGTTCGCCAACCTGACCGAAGGGATCAAGCGCCGCATGATCCAAGAGGTGCGTGCGTTCTGGTCCCGCGATCCTCAGTACAAGGACTCGCTGGTCCCGAACATTCAGGGGCGGTACTCCTTTGAGGAGCGCCCCCAACAGGCGATCATCCTGAAGGGCGTGTCAGCGAACCCCCTCCAGTTGTCCGCTGACCACTTCCAAGGGACGGTGGTCTCCTACTGCCACTTGACCAAGGTGTACGGCAAGAACGGCACCAGCATCGAATGGGTCCGCGAGAACGGATCCGCGATCCGGGCCAACGGGGGCACGTTCCCTTCACCCCCCGGCGTCTACTACGTCGAGGTCCGATCCGAGGTCATCAACGTCCGGGGTGTCCCCGAGGACAAACTGGTGTTCTACGTTGACCCCTTGCTGGAGGTCATCGACGAACGGGCCACGTACCTTGGACCCCGGCTGTACGAGATCGCTGCGGGCGAGTACCATCCCGGCAGCCTCCGGGTCTACGAGATGCCGGGGAACATTCTCTACTACGAGGGGGTGAACTACACGGCTGATCCCACGACAGGGCAGATCAACCTCAGTTCCCCTATGGCCCGTGGGACGTACCTGTCCGTGGACTACCGGTACGCCGGGACCAGTGTGGGGCCGTTCCCTGTCCCGCAGAACAGCGCCAACGTCGAGGCCATCCCCGGCGTCGTGTTGGCTTTCGGTCGCCGGGCCTACGACGGGGACATCATGGCCGTCGTGGTCGGGGATCGTCGTGGGGGAGTCGCCAAGGAGTACGGGGGCCGGTGGTCGTTGAGCCTCGACTTCGACATCATGGCCCGGGATCTGTACGCCCAAGGGGAGATCACGGACCGGACCTTGATGTATCTCTATACTGAGGCCCGCGAGCGCCTGTCCACCGAGGGCATTGAGATCGAAGAAGTCAGCATGGGGGGTGAGGCCGAGGAGGTCTACGACGAGAACGGGGACGACTACTTCTACACGGCGTCGATCTCCATGACCGTCATGACTGACTGGTGTGTCCATGTCCCGATGGGCATCCCCTTGATCCGTGTGGAGCCGAACACCGTTGAGCAGGCCGAGATGGTCGCTGGCTTGACGGACGATCAGTTGGCGGACATGGGTTCTCCGAATGGGCTTCGGCTGACGGACAACCTCGGGCTGGTAGAGATCCGAGACCCGTGGTTCCGGGATCGAACCCGCACATACGAGGTCATTCGCTGAGGGAGATCCTTGTGCTTGACGCCTACATCATCGACCACCTTCGGCGTGAACAAGGGCGTAAGCGTGAGCAACGTCGGGAGCGTGCCCGCATCCAGCCGTTACCCGATGCCCCAAAGCCAGAGCCCCCGCCGGATCAGGGGCCTTTCCGTGGCGTGGTGATCATCGGCCCAGAGGGCAACACCGACACGGGGGTTTCCCCGGCCCGTGGTATTCGGGTACATCGGACACCCCCTGCTATACGCGAGGTGTCTGATGTCCGCTGTTGATGACCTGCGTGAGTACCTCCGCGAAGGCGAGGTGGTCGAGGCGATCGTGTTCGGCCCGTGGGGATGGGGGTCCGCCCCCATCGACGGTGAGGATTGGGAGCCCGGCTTCGGTGAGCCTTCGCCGCCCCCGGTCCCCTTCGACAAGCGTGGTGTCGTCCTGACCCTCGACGAAGCCGAGTCGTACATGGGGTCGTGGTCGTTCTACGGCGGCTACGGTTCCCCCGACTGCTACGCGACCTACATCTGGACGAACCAGCGCGTCATTTGGATCACCGAGTACGATGGCTCCACGGGCCTGGATAGCGCGCCCCGGCACCCGAGGGGGGACATGCCGGACATGCCGGGCGGTTGATCAAGTCGGACACCGACGTGGTTGGTACAATCCCCCCAACTACGTCGGGGGTTCTTCGATGCCGATATACGAGTTCACCTGCCAGTCCTGCGGCCTTCGCTTTGAGAAGTTGTACCGTCGGGTGTCCGACGATGCGACGACTCCGTGTGAAGCCTGTGGTGAGACGGCGGACCGACAGGTCACGTCTGCGAACTTTGCGTTCTCCCACCCGGATGGTCAGTTGAACGGGGCGATGCCCCCGAACACGGGCACGTCGGACGACTGGAACTTCGACAAGGCCATCGGGCGCGATGCCGAGCGTCGGTGGGGTCACATGGAAGATCGCCGGAAGAAGAAGGCCGAAGTCATCCGTGACGAGGCCCGGCAAGGGCGTGGGATCACGATGGACCACCTCGTGAAGAAGCCCGAGGGTGGCTACCGAGTCGTCGAGGAACCCGAGCGCAAGATCATCAACGAGCGCCGCGAAGCGTCGTCGAAGATCGCCAAGGCCGCCAAACAACAAGGGGGCAAGGGCGGTGGTTGATGTCGGTAGCCCGTTTATACGACCCTCGGGGGTGTCCGACTTCGACTCTCAGTAGGAGCCCCCGTCATGTCCAAGAACCTGACCGCTTCGGATCGGAAGTCCCTGATCCGGCTGGCGTCCAGCCTCCCCGCAGGGTCCGATGAGCGCCGGGCCATCTTGTCCAGCCTGAGCAAGAGGGCTCGCGAGTACGATCCCAAGGACGTGGCCAAGCAGATTGATCGGGCGAAGACCTTGAGCGGGGTTGACCCCGCCTTGGCCAAGCACATCGTCACCACAGGGCTCGACGATGGCGTCGTTCCAGATGATGTCATCCCCATGGG
>Ga0180433_10001368_pt1 | contig 40807 bp, 39 predicted proteins | sample SS_ome_8_FD_132980 | JGI IMG/M metagenome (GOLD analysis project Ga0180433, IMG submission 132980) | Hypersaline lake sediment archaeal communities from the Salton Sea, California, USA - SS_1_D_1 metaG | ecosystem: Environmental > Aquatic > Non-marine Saline and Alkaline > Hypersaline >... | reverse complement strand
TCAAAATAACATGCTAATTCGAAAAATCGAAATTCTTTTATAATTTGATGATCATCCTAATCTATAGGAGGTTTTGGATATGACTGACGAAAATGTCAACGAAAAGAGTATAAATCTTCTTGAAATAAAAGTATGTAGTCATTGCAAGGGAGAAGTGCTTCCGGGATTAGATTATACTGATGATCTTAACCAGAAAGTAGGAAAGTTAATAGAAGGAAAAAATAAGTTTATTTCAAGTATGGCAAAAGGACGATTAAAAATAAATGACATTAAAAAAACTGGAATTGTTCGGGAGATTGATTTTAGGACGGGAAGAGAGGTTGGATCACATGGTAGTTATGAGATTAATTTTCGTAGAGATAATGAATTCTTATCTAACAAATTATATTATCCCTTTTCAGAAGAACCATTATGTGAAACATGTTTTAATACATTGATAAGCCAACTCACTAATTTATTGAATGAATTTTCTCCTAAATTGAATCTGCATAATGAAAAAAAATCTAAGATTGAAAAAATAGTCTCTTCTTTCAATAAAAAAATAGCAGATATATACAAACGAGGGATTAAAAAGTAATGAATTTACCAATAAGAAAGATAAAAGAGATGAGTTTAAATTGAGTGACCAGAATAAATTTGATACCGCGAAGATGACGAGTAACTGGGTATTTGCTAAGAGAATCTATGATGAGGCGATACATGCTAAGTATAGCGGTAATCTAGATTTTTATAAAAAAATGAATACCAATAACATATACAAAGCTGATTCCTTGCTAAGAGAGATTGTTCAAAATATACCAAATGATCTCACTGCATTAAAGCTTTATGGAAAGTTTCATATAGACCTCATCTCTATAATCAATAAGCAGGTTTTGGACCCTCTCGAAAATGCTCTCGAGTCCAAGCCCGATGACATCGAGATTCTACAAATCTTAGGGAAGCTTTATCAAGACCAATTTGATGCAATGCGAAAAATCGAAGATTTCCAAAAATCTCTCTCTTATTATAAGAAGATTCTTCAAATACAACCAAATGAAAAGATTGTTGTTGAGCAATTGAAAAATCTTATTTTGATAAGATTTTCCTATGATAAAGCAGTCTCAAAAGAGCATGTGGAAATCTTAGAAAAATATATCGAAATTAACAAAAATGACGTTGATACACTCCTCAAACTAGCAGATATTTATTTTGATTTAGAAGAATATGAAAAAGCTCTTGAAATGTATAAAAGATATCGTAAGTTGAAGGTAGGAGCCTATGGAATCTCACATTACATCGCAAATTGTTATATCAAGTTAAATCAAAATAAGAAAGCAATCGCCCTTTATGAGGAGAATATAAATAAATTGGAATCTCAGAAATTTAAAACCATTGATTATAAAAAAATTCTTTATGATCTATACAAGGCAGAGGGTTTTGATATTAATAATGAATCTGAAGTAATAAATCTCGTTAAGAAAAGGAACAAAGAAAAATCTTTGGCAACCGAGTTCCATGCTGATGGTGAGAAATTACTTAAAGAAGGCGATATTGAAGGGGCACTAGATAAATTTACCAGAGCTCTAAAAATGGATCCTCTGAGATTGGACTCTAATTTATTCATTACAGGCATTAAATTAAAAACTAAAGCGGCTAACGGAGCGGAATTGGATGATATAAAGCAGAAATATAGAGGAGATTCGGCATATTGGTCTGATTTAGCAAGAATGTATGATTTTCTGGGAGATTATCATAACGCAGTTGAAACATATACGAAATTTCTTGAGCTAAATCCTAATGATACTAATATTAAATCCAATCTTGGTTTAAGTTTGAGTAAAGTGGATAGATTCGATAAGGCAATTAAAATTTTTAAGGAATTGATTGAAACTAATCCAAGAACTGCCATTGAAAGATATAATTTGGGATTAGTATACGCGAGGATGAAAAAGTTTAGTAAAGCTTTAGAATATTATGTCGATGCCTTAAGCAGATCTAAACGTTCCAATCAAATTATCAAGAGCATTGTTGATGCTCATCATGAATTAGGTAATTATGAATTAGCTAAAGCATATTTAAATGTAATTGTTCGTCGAGATCCTGATGATAAATTTGCTAAAGAAAAATTAGCTCAACTTACTGAAAAACCCTAATCATGGTTTTGTTAAGCTTTAATTTATGTCAAATCCTAATTAATGAACAAAATCGTCCAACTTTTCAATAGATTCATATTTTAAAAACCATTTTAATGAACCATATTTAGGCAACTAAGAACTAAGGATCATGCCTCAAAAACATCGATATAATTCCATTCTCTGGCCAATTTATTTTTTAAACGGCTTTCAAAGTATTGCATGGGGAGGGATTATTTTCCTTATCGTTCCAATTTCACGCATAATCTGGCCGGGAGATCCGAGTCATGCATTAGAAATGGGCATAATGATTACCACTCTTTCTTGGTCTGCATCTATTTCTGGATTGATGTTAGGATTTTTTATCGATAAGTACTCTCGGAAAAAAATATTATTTTTAATTTCCATTTTTCGAGGCATCGCAATTATAGTATTAGGATTTGGGATTGAAGGCGGTGAAGGATTCACTTATACCTATTTTTTGGTCTTCATAGCGATTTTTGGAACTTTCGCAGGCTTGAGTTGGCCAACTGTCATTTCACTTTCTAATGATATTGTCCCTAAAGGACATAGATCTCGCTTTTTTGGAAGCTATGAAATTGTCCGTTCTTTAACCATGACTTTTGGGTTTGTTTTTGGAGCATTATTAATGCAGATTGGATATTGGCGTCTTTTTTTTTGGATTACTGGTTCTGGCATAATATTGTTCGGAATTATATATAATATCCAAAGTGAGGAACCAAAACGTGGCTCTCAAGAAGAGGAGTTAATGCACATTCTAAAAGATTATAATATTAGTTATGATTATAAGATTAGTCGAGAAACGATGAAACAGACCATGTTTAGTAGAACCAACCTTGTTGCCTTAATTGAGGGAATATTTACATGGATTTTAATGGGTTCGATTAACTTCTTGATTCTAAATCTCATACAAAACGAACCGCACAATATTTCTGAATTTTCAACAAGTATCTTTATGGTACTATTTGGCTTAACTGGCGGAATCTTAGGTCAACTACTTTTGGCGCGATTAAGCGATAAATTAGCCCAAAAATATATGAATGCGCGTGTTTTTATGATAATTGCAGCCTTAATCGGCGGAATTATCACGTTTGCTTTATTCTTTTTTATTCCTTGGCCATACTTAACTGTTGAGCAAGGTAAAGACGTATTTTATTTGATGTCTTATCCTGCAATATGGTTAATGGGTGCTCTCTTTTTCTTTTCGAGATCCATATTCTCTCTTTATGTCGTAAATCAAAGTCCTGTGCTTCAACATATAAACTTACCTGAAGCTCAAGCGCAGATAGTATCTTGGAATCAGTTTTTGGAAAATTTAGGCAGAGGCATAGGTCCAGCATTAAGCGGATTATTATTAGTAATTACACAATATAATTACCAACAGACAATTCTTTATATAATCTTATGTATTTTACCAGGAGTGGTTCTTTGGACGTTTGCGATAAAATGGTATCCAAAAAATGTCAGTCAGATTAAAAAAATATTAAAAGAAAGAGCTGACCTGATAAGATCCAATCCTATATCTTAATTTATTAATTTTGTCTACTTTCTATGATAAAACCTCTAAAGCAACAATAAATGAGAGTATAAAATATAAACCAAAAGTTTAATTCTATTAATTATAGATCTAATACATAGTAGTAAGCATAATGTAAAAGCCTTTAAATTGGAACAAGATGAAATCATTGATTTTGCATTTAAAATCATAGAGGAGGATCTTAAACCAAGGAAAAAATATACAAAAAAAACAAAAATGAAAAAGAGGTAAAAACTATGGCAAAGATATTAGTAGCATATTATTCGCTTACAGGTAATACCCAATTCGTTGCTGAACACATCGCAAGTGAATTGAACGCTGATATAGAAGAGTTAAAGCCTATTAAGGATTTGGATCCCAATAGTGGGTCAAAATACTTTTGGGGTGGAATGAAAGCAACAATGAAGAGTAAACCAAAATTAGAGGATTTGAAATTTAATCCCTTGAACTATGATCTAGTTATTATCGGAACTCCGGTATGGGCTTGGAATATATCTCCTCCAGTTCGCTCTTATTGTTCGGAATTCGATCTAAAGGACAGAAAAGTTGCTCTGTTCACTAGTAGCGATGGCAATGGAATTAAAGCGATGAGCAGATTTAAAAGTTTTATTGAAGACAGTGAAATTATTGGTGAATACCGTTTTATATCCCCTTTAAGTGAAGATTCTGATAAAGCAAAAGAAAACGCAACCGAATGGGTAAAACAATTGATGAACAAAATTCAATAGTATAATAAACAAAAAACATAAAATGGGACAACATAACAAGCCCAATTGTTACAATTAATTAAGCGTGGAAATAGAACCCAAAAATAAAAAGTTACTAAATATCATTATTTTTAGGTTTTTTTTTGATCTTTTTTTTGTAATCCACTGTTTAAATTTCATAATCCATTTTTAAATATCTTTTGAATCATAAAAATTTAAATTAAAGATTAAGTATTAGACAAAGTAGAATATGAGTGATTATAAATTCAAGCTCCCAATCATAGGTGATGGCGGCGTGGGCAAGACTGCCTTGACCCACCGTTATTTACATGGCATATTTGAGGAGAAATATGCCCTTACTATCGGAATGGAGTTTTATATTAAAAAACTTGAGGTTGATGGGAAATTGACTAGTCTTCATATCTGGGACTTTGCTGGAGAAGACAAATTTCGCTTTCTATTACCCGGTGTCATTAATGGAGCAAATGGTACCTTATTTATGTTTGATATTACTCGCTATAAGACATTTAATAATCTTAAAAATTGGTTGGCAGTATTTAATGAGACCAATAGAAATTATGGCCAAGAAGTCGAAACTCTTCTAATAGGTAGCAAATTAGATCTCGAACAAGCACGAACTGTTTCTATAGATGAGGCACGTGAATTTGCTAAAGCACATAACTTCTCTGAATATATTGAATGTTCTTCAAAAACGGGGGAGTATGTGGAGTCAATCTTTGAAAAAATCGCCCAATTAATGTTAAAGAAGGAATCTTCATTGCTAAAAAAAAAGTAAGAGATCAGCAAAAAAATCATTTAAGCCTCTTTAAAGATATTTTGGGTTTTTTTCAAAAACTTTTATTATCATTTCTAAATTAATTAAAGATATTGAATATGGAATTTAGACTTAATTTTTATTATTTTAATCCAATTATGGGAGTATTGAATAAAGAATGAAATCAATGTATGATTTAGGTGTCCCAATTCCCTCTAAAAAAGCACACGTAGTGCGAAATATAAAAGAAGTTTCTCAAGCTCAGAGAGAAAAAATGTTAAAAGAGACAGAATATAGTATGTTTTCATTTCCCGCAGATATGCTTATTTTAGACTTCTTATCAGATAGTGGTACTTCAACGATGACCGATTTACAATGGGCTGCGATCATTCATGGTGATGAAGCATATGGACGAAATCGTGGGTATTATATCCTTCTCGATGCTATACGAGATACTTTTGAAAGAGGTAATCAACCAAAAAAAGTTATTAATCTAATACTTTCAGGAGAGACCAATGTTGACAGACTCATGAACGAACTATATCTTAACTCATTTGAAGGTGGTTTTGTCAACGGAGGATTGAATCAACTTAAAAGACCAAATGCTTTTATTGTTCCTCAAGGGCGTTGCGCGGAATATTTACTATTTTCCACCATTGCACCCTTACTAAGAAAAAAATACCCGAAGAAAGAGTTTTACATTCCAAATAATGGGCATTTTGATACCACTGAGGCTAATATTGCAGCTGCTGGGCTCCATCCCGTTAACTTTTTCTCAGCAAATCTTTTTGAGGAGTTCCCTATTGATAAAATTAACCTTACAAATCCATTTAAAGGGAATATGGATATCAAGGGTTTAAAGCAATTTATAGAAAAAGAAGGAGAAGAAGCCATACCGCTAATATATCTCACAATAACCAATAATACTGCTGCGGGTCAACCTGTTTCTATGAAAAATATAAAAGAAGTAAGTAAAGTTGCTCGTCTGTATGATATTCCCTTATTCTTAGATGCATGTCGCTATGCTGAAAATGCCTATTTTATTAAGGAGTTTGAACAAGGATACAACAATAAATCAATCCCCACTATTGTAAAGGAGTTATTTTCCTACGTCGATGGGTTCACAATAAGTTTCAAGAAGGATGGTCTAGCAAATATGGGGGGAGGTTTATTTTTTAAGGACAAAGGGGTATTTCAAAGGAAATTTTCGGGAGATGGTGATATTGGTATACATTTAAAGGAAAAACAAATTTCTACTTTTGGAAACGACTCCTATGGAGGGTTAAGTGGCCGTGATATTATGGCTTTAGCCGCAGGATTATATGAGGTTGTAAAAGAGCCTTACCTCCGAGAGAGGATAACTCAAGTACGAGATTTTGCTAACAAACTTTCCCAAAAAGGAGTCCCCGTTGTTCTTCCTCCAGGAGGCCATGCTATTTATCTTAATATTGACAAATTCTTTGAAGGCACAGATATGAAAATCGATGATTTTGGGGGAGTCGGCTTCACTATTGAACTCTTAAGATATTACGGTATTAGAGCCTGTGAACTTGGTCCATTTGCCTTCGAATGGGATAATAAAACCCCTAAAGAACGAGAAGGGATTTTGAATTTTGTCCGATTCGCGGTTCCTCGAAATGTCTATAGTGCAAATCATATCGATTACGCAGTTGCAGCAATCACAGAATTATATCAGAATAAAAATAAAATACCAAAAGTTAAGATTTCAAGAGGAGCGAAGTTACGCCTTCGGCATTTTCAATCAGGACTTCAACCTATTTATAAATAAGGGAAAACAACAAATTCAGATATTATTCTCATTGTAAAAATAAGATTAAAATTTCAACAATAATATCAAACAGGATTTTGATTAAAACAAAAAGAATGAAGACTTTACTTTTAACGTCTGAATTAGATTTCCAGCGTTCTTAATCGCTTAGACATATTTTTTCTTTTCAAGATTTTCATAAAATCGTCTTCTTCTTGTTTTAATCTACTAAGAAAAGTATCAAGTTTATCAAAGTTACTAAACCAATGTTCCTCGCCATTAACAATAATCTTGACGCCTTTTCTGTCAATATTGTTAATAATTGCATAGATACCACCTATTTCAGAGTCATGTTTGATAAATACCTTTTCCCCATTTGAATTAACCCCTTTTTCATTCCCTTTTTTAGCCCAAAATTGATTCTTAAGAAGATAACTTCTATACATACTCATTTTCACACACACAACCTATATTTTTTATTTTTTAACCATGGGTCATCCTGATATAGCAGGTAATGGCCCATAGAGTAGTATCTAAGTAATATAAGATTGAGCTACATTATAGAATCATGTATTATCTATATGTAATCCAGATATTACGCGATTTTTAATTTTTAATATCTCAATAAATATACCCAGATCCATTATTATCAAAAATCTCAAAAATCCTATTTAAATGGATAAGTAAAGAAAATTATAGTATTTCATACAAAATTTTTAGTCTAGGTAGATTTCCACTGCAAGTTTGTAATATCGTAACAGTAATTTACGAAAAAAATCGCTTTTAAAAACACATGCATATTATTATCTTTAGGAAACTAGAATTAAGAAGGTAATCAAATGTTGATGAATGAAGATTTGGAGTTCTTAGCGTCGATTTATGAAGGTTTTCTAAAAACAAAGAATGATCAGACCCAAAAATTCATATGGAAATTGAATGCAATTACTAATACCATGAATTTTTCAAATGATCAAGGTGATAATGGATTCTGTGAGAATGCATTACGAATGATCATGAGCCTGTTTCATAATTACATCATAAATGACTCAGAATTTGAAGATAATTCTTTTCAAGAATCAAAATTTGATGATAAGGAACTTATTCTCCCTATTCTAATCGAAGAGTTTGTGTAAAAATCTTTCCTTCATCAACCCTATTACTTAAATTGTTTTTCAAATTCCCATACCGAATCTTGAATTGTGTGTAGATTTTTAATTACTTTTCCTGAATCTTTTTGTTTCATTTCATCCGCATCATACAAAGCTTTTCCAACGGCTAATGATCTATCATGAGTCTCATCTACAATCTCAATAATATCCCCTTTCTTAATTGTGGGGTCGATCTTCGTTATCCCTGGCCTCATCACATCAGCTGCGTTTACAGTTATAAATTTGATTGCGCCCATATCGACGACTACTTTTTTTAGGGCTAATTTATTCTCAACTAATTGGGTGAGTACAGGTATAAATCCATGTTCTTCAGATTTCCATAACTTTAATTCGTTATTTACAGCATATAAAGTATCTCCTTGTTCAGTTAAAATAAGTTCGACTTTTGTTTTAGCTGGAAATATACTTTCTAAAAAGGATTTATCATATTGTTTTAGAATTTCACTTTTAAGGGCTTTAATCTCAGAGGATTTAATAAAATGACGCTGTCTTATATTCATATATAGTTTCGAAAAACCATTAATTGAATAAAAATATTCTTATATACTATTATAGTTTATTCATTCCTCCAAATCGAATGGTAGATGCGTACCTGACTTAATGTATGGACATTCATCTGGTTTAGTTGCGATACACTCATTTTCTATTCTAAAATTACAGTCAACACATTCATTCAATTCTAAAGATTGAAAATACCTTTGAAAATATTTTATTAAAGATAATAATTTTTTACCTTTCTGAGTTAATTTGTATTTCGTAGGTCTCCCAATATCAAAATTAACTAGGATTACATAAAAACCTTTTAATTTCATATTTCCATATCTTCAAGTGTCATGACCAAAGTTTACACTTCTGCGGTGGTCCTAATTCCTCCCGAAAAACTATGGGCTCCAATTCAAACTATTCGAGAGAAATATGACAGAAATTTCCGTCGTTGGATGCCACATATAACTTTGTTGTATCCTTTTCGACCAGAAAGTGAATTTGATTTATTGGAATTAGACTTTAAAGAAGTATGTAAGGATTTGAAACCTTTTACGCTTAATTTAGATTCTTTCAAATATTTTAAGCATTCAAAACAAAGTTTTACTATATGGCTTGACCCGGAACCGCAACAATTAGTTGTGATTCTCCAAAAAAAAATCCAATCGATTGTTCCCGAATGCAATGACGTTAGTTCTTTCAAAGAAGGTTTTATTCCTCATCTCAGCCTTGGACAGATAACCGGAAGGGATCTCTTAAAAGTGACTCTGCTAGATCTTAGGTCTCATTGGAAATCGCTTAAATTCATCGTTAACAGAATCTTTATTATTGCCCGAAACCCCAGTAAAAATTCCTTTTTTCAAGAAAAAAAAATTATTCTTTTCTCAAAATAAGAATTTCCGAAATAGATAAAGAAGAATATGGCTATTTAGATCGCAGTCAATCTAATGTCTGTTTTGCTTTATAGACTAATTCTGCGATTTTTTGAAACACCATTTTAACATTCTCTCCCGTTAACGCAGAGGTTTCAAAATAGGGAGCATCTAATTTTTCACTTAAGTGTTCTGCCATAGGTAAAATAATCTTGCGTTCATCCTTTAAATCAATTTTATTTCCTATCAGTATTCGTGGTACACCGCTCAGACCATATTTTACTGCAGAATTCCACCAATTATTCACATTAGAAAAGGTGCTTGAACGAGTAACATCAAAAACTAAAATTACACCATCCGCTCCGTTAAAGTAGGGACGATGGAGCATGTAAAACTGCGGCTGCCCTGCCACGTCCCAAAACATTAGATTTACAACAGTACTTTCATCTAAATTGATTGGTTCTTTCAATATATTCACACCTACAGTCGGAAGATATTTCTCTTCGAACTGATTTTTCGCAAATTTTGAAAGAAGGCTGGTTTTGCCAACTGCAGGATCACCGATTACAATGACCTTATAGATTGCCTCTGTTCTCCCTTGATATACTATATCACTTTTATCAGAAGTCATGATTCATCCTTTTTATACAAATAATATGTCGTTCAAATATGAATATGATTATTATTAATATGGAGTATATATTTTAAAATCTTTAGTGAATTTTTCTAAAAAAAAGGACTTTACTACTTCTTTATTTTCCTACATTTAAATAGATAAAATTCCAAAGAAATAAATTAAAATCAATGAGTTTAGCCTTTAACCATCAGTTTATTGATCCAATAGGTTATTTTTTCTTTTAAGAAAGTACTTATTATGGGTGAATTTGGTTTCTCTTTATGATATTCTTCCGTTAAGGAGTTAGCATCTTCAAGTCGGTTGATCGATTGCGAAATTTCATATAAAATTCGATGACCCCCTGTAAATTCAAATACATCTTCTTTAATTTTTGTTAAAAATTTTTTTATAGCTTCAGGATCATCAATAGTATCCAAGTCATCTTTTAAATCGTTAAAATCCTTTATAATAGCCTCCTTCTTGTCTGTAGCTCCTTCGTCTCTTTCAATGGCGTTACCAATCGTTTCCTCTCTAGTAGATACCGATTTTAAGCTCGCTATAAGTGATTTAATAAGATCCAACGCATCTTGAATTTTATTTTGGTTATCGATTACACTCTTTAACCGCGGATTTAAACCTTTTATATCAATAGTTGCTTTATGAAGCTCCTCAATTTTATCAGTGAGCATATTAACTTTAAGATTGGTTTGCCCCATTTTTGTAATAATATCAAGCCCAAATTTTTCAAGTATCGATGACAATTGCCCAACCTTTTCATCAAGCTTATTTATGCGGGTTAATAGATCTTCTTCATTACTCATTTCCTTTTCGTTCATATTATAACCGAGTGCAATTGAATATCTAATTTAATATGAATAATTCAAATTAATAATAAATAATTGTGTAAATGATCAATTTTTAATTGTTTTTAATTATTTAGTAATATAATAAGTAATTTATAAATCAAGCTTGTGAAATTCTAAGAGTTAACCCCTTTGATGTGATGAGTTCTGGGAATACTTTATTTGAATATACTTACTAAAGATGGTAAATCACTGGTTTTCCGTAATTATAGTACTACTGATGTCGATCGAGATCTTTTAGCAGGATTTTTAAGTGCATTCTCAGGATTTATGAAAGAAATTAGTCAAAGTGAGATTCGATCGACAGCTACCGATGAATTCAAATATTTCTATACGATTATTGATGAGATCATAATTGTTGTGTGTACAGATTTAGAAGATGATGATGCAATCGTCAATTCAAGGATATCGACTATTAGAGCTAAATTCATCAAGAGATATGGAGAAATCTTAGAAAGTGGGACATGGACAGGCAATAGAGCAATCTTTAATGAGTTTGAGCGCGAGATTGACGAAACAATTCTTGGAGCAATTAAAGTCTGTATAATTGGGACGGGAGGAGTAGGAAAGACTACCCTTTTAAAACTCATTTGTGGAAAAGATATTGATTTAGAATATATCCCGACTATCAATGTAGATATCACCTCGTTTGATGGAGAGGCGCTCGACATCAATCGTTCTATTGTATTTTGGGATTTTGCTGGACAAGAAAATTTTAGATCATTATGGAAAAGCTTACTTGACAGCACTGATGTCGCACTACTAGTTTTGGATTCGACTTATGAAAACGTAAATCAATGTAAAGACATTATTCGTGATATTTTGGACAAATATTATAAAGATACGCTTGTTATTGGTATTGCAAATAAGCAGGATCTACCTCACCGTGTGACTCCTGAATTTTGTGAGCGCATCTTGTCAAAGGCGGATCGCTACCCTCCAATTAAGGTGCATGGAATGATTGCAATTAATCCCAATTATCGGGAGAAAATCCATGCAATATTAAACGATGCGATTAAAAGAGTGTATCCTGATATGAAGAAAAAGTGAGTAGACCTTTTAATCACATTTTTCATTCTTCTCTAAAGAAACTCTCTCAAGGAAAAATAATTTATAACTTTCATAATTATTGCTAATTATCTCGTAAATAAATTCGATGATTGATTTTATGATCGATTACAAATTAGATGATATTCTTCTAGAAGATGCTGAGGATCACAAAGTATTGAAATTGAGCCCTTTAACCACGGATGAGATAAACATTATTGATCCTATCGTTGCTCCCACATCGGGTTTGAGAATTCAGGTTTTAGAGATGATAGCAGAGGAAGGGAAAAAGAAATATATCCTTCCTAAAAGGAATCTTTATCTTTTCTTAAGGGTTTTTAAAGCAATTTCTCATAAATATAAAGCCATTAAGGGCGGCAAAGATTTAAGAGTTTTATTAGTCACAGATGACCGACCAACAAAAGATATTTTACTCAATTATTGTTCTCAAATTTTCTCATATGAAGGATTTGAGGTCTATTATCAAACAGATGATCAAGGTAAGTCAAGAATTTCCTCCCCCTATGGAGCTGCTTCAGTTGCTCTTATTGAGAACATCAATCTTGTTATTGTACTGACCGCATCACATAATGATTTATCTTGGAATGGAATAAAGTTTTATATAGATTATCCCATACCCATCTCAGGAGATTTATTTAAAGACATCTCCAAAAAGGCTCTGAACTATAAAGAGATTGAATTAAATCCTAATTTTAAGCCAGTTTTAATCGATGCTGAACAAATAAATAATAATTATGTCATCAATCTACTTTCAAAAATCTTGGAGATTAAGAGCCTAATTGGTAAGGACATAGTCATTTGGCCTTATCTAGGAAAGGCAAGAGGAATTGTAAATCTTTTCACCCAATTAGGCGCCCAAGTGCACTTAATTGAGGAGGAAATTAATCCCCCCAACCCTATTAAGGAGATTCGAGAAGAACGGCTTCAAAAGGAAATGAATACTACGAAATCTGATTTAGCAATATTATTAGATGCTGATAGAGATAGGATTGCTCTTTATGTAAAGCAGAATGGGACCTACTATACTTATATACCGAATGAAATATATTCTGCAATGCATAACATCTTAGCTAAAGAATTTAATAATAATATTATCAACGTAAGAACAATCCCTAGTGATTTAAGGGGAGATGAGTCAAGCTTCTTAAACATTCTGACGGGAGTTGGTTATAAGCATCTAGGCATTATTTTATATTTTCTCTTTGATATAGGGGTCGATCAATCTAAAATTGATAGTGCAATTCTATATATTGAAGGAGAGAATAAAGAGTTAATAAAAATTGATAATCCCTCTCCTTTAAAGGGACGTATTATAAAATTAATGGAAGAAAATCAATTATATGATCAAAAATTTCTTATTGTCATGTGGGAAGAGTCGGGAGGACACACCTTAAATATTTTAAATGTAAAGAAACAGCAAGGAATGAATAGTTATACTTTTACTACTGAGTTTCCTCTTATTGCAGATAAATATCCCGTACCTGCACTAGTATTAGCATCAGAATTAATTGCCAGAGGTTATAAGATTTCAGATTCGATTGATTGGTCAATTGTGGGAATCAATCGAACGATTCATGCTAATGATAAGGAGAAAGTAAAAATAATGGATAATTTTGCAAAAAATGATGGACAAAAAGTCACTATCGATAATACTGAATATGCTGTTGATGCTCTATCCGATAATAACCACAATATCGATATATACCGTTTAAAGAGTGAAGATTCTATGCTCTATTTTAGACCTTCAGGGACAGGACCAGATGTTCGATTTTATATTTTTGCTAATCGGAAGAAATATCAAGAAGAAATAAATAAAGTAATGGAGTATGTAAAAAGTAATTATGCGTGAATTTAATTCGTTATTTTTATGTTTTTTGTATAATTCCGGGAATAATAATACTATCTCTCTCTATACGTAGAATGCCTTTGCTTTGGAGTTTTTTCATGATTGCAAGTACTTTTTCTTCATCCCAATTTAACCCTTCGATGAAATTAGTCTTATTTATAGGTTTTTTATTTAGTGCATACGCGATAAATTCCTTTTCTGATGGTTCTAGTTGCATTTCTTTAAAAACATAGAAATTATGTTGTTTAATCTCAATTTTGTCGATAATCATTTTAAGTTCCATTAGTTTTGTAATAGTTTCTTTGATAAGATCTTCTGAAGCATTTTCAATATCTTTATAAATATATTCAGACAATTTTTCATGCTGGACAATGCCCCCATTTAATAAAGAATATTTTTCATGAAAGCCTAAGATGGTCTGAGATACAAGTTTCTTTAGGTCCTCCTCTGAGACATCTTCTGGGGTTTTCTCATAAATAGCTCTAATTTTTTTTAATTCTGATATTTGTTTCACTTGAGGTTTTGTCTTAAACTTAATTTGGGGAGGTTCTTCCAGCTCTAATTCATCTTCACTCTCTATAATATAATCTTTAGCCTCCCTTTTTGGTTTTTCTATAACCCCTTTCGTCTCCTTCAATTTTTCTTGTAAATGAAATTTTACTTTTTGTTCTTTTTTTTTCTTCTCTTCTAATTTAATCTGTTGTTGTTCATTAGAATTTGCAATAATTGTATTCCAATTACTCCGTTCTTCACTTGAGCCAAATCCTTCTATAACTATGACATCATCTGTAATTACAGCAAGTTCTTTACTAAATAATTCATTTAATACCTGACTGGCATAAGTAAAATCCCATTCGGTTATTTCCAATAAATCTTCGATAGAAAGGTTCTCTTTTTCATACGCAAAAGTGAGAATGACTTTTTCAGGATTTGAAAATTCATATTGTTCATCGGCGAATACGATTATATGAAATTGTGGATTAATTTCTACCAGATCCCTAATAAGCTCCGTTTCTTTCATAAGCTTTAGGATCGGTAAAAAGTCTTTATCCGTAATGTGCTTTATTTGGTTAAAAGCATAATATTTAAGTCTTTGAATTGGAATGATCTTAAATTCTGAGAATTGCTGTTCTTCAATAATGTACTTTAATTTTCGGGTAACTTTCTCATAGAACATTCCTGTACCCACATCTGCCTTCTTAGGTTCGGATAGATAAGTTTCTTCATCCAATGATTCAAGTATTTGTATAGACTCTTCGAGATTATCAATATCTGTTTTTAATTCCTTTTCCGTTTTTGGCATTGCTGAGCCAAAGTCAGCAGAATGAATAAGATATTCCTTCTCCGCTTGTTCAATGATAATTGATTCATCTATTTCTGCGCTTACTTGATTCTTAGCTGCTTTTACTTTCTTTTGAATTTCCTTCTCTAATGTTTTCTCTGTTTCACGAATGATGCTTGATATTTGGTCCAACTTCTCTCTCATTTCGTCTCGTTTTTCTTCAGGAATATATTTATCAATATGTTCCTCCATTTTCTCTTGTTGTTTAGCTATTTCAATTTTATCCAAATACGATCTATACCAATAAGTTAAACCTATATAAAATAGCAATAATAGAATGGAGATGGTTATTGCGGGAATAATCGGACTCATAATTTCTTAATATTATTTAGCTTAAATAGCGATCCTTAAGTAATTTATGAATTTTTTCCTTAAAATAATTTTACGATTTTTCGAAGATAGATGATATTAAAGATTTAATTGCAATAAAAAATTTGACTACTTATAATAATTCTTTCACTTAAGTTAATTCTAAAACTAAGTTGACCAAAATGAATATGCAAGAGAAAATTATTGATGATGAGATTCATGAGAAAATGACATTGGAAAATGTTTTCAAAATTTTTAATGATAACGTATTTCCAATGCTCAATGAGGAAGAGAAAGAGTACTGTAAGGAACTACAAGAGTTTTGCTTAGATTTACACCCTAAGATTGACAAATCTAAGGATGTCTATGTGCTTTTTCCTGAATTGGGTAAGAATGGTTATCTTCAACGTATTAATAAGTGGAAAGATTTTACGCCCTATGGAATGAAAAAAGAAATACTCCTTGGAACCCATCTATCCTTATTAGATCCTCAACTCGAACTTGCACGATTAGCAAGTGGAATCTTATGTGGGAACCCCACCTTTCATTACTATCAACATGGAGGCACTGGAGACAAAATTCAAAAAGTTCAAGACGAATTGATGTCGGGACAAAAAGTTGGATGTATTGGAATTACTGAACCTAACCGTGGTTCTGACGCGGTTAATCTAACCACAATTGCCTCAAAAACTGATGATGGTATCATTTATAACGGGGAAAAAGTATACACTACCAATGGACCGAAAGCCGATTATTTCTGTGCATATGCGGTCTATGATGATGCACAGCCACGAGATACCATGGTACAGGCAATGATTAAACGCGAATTTGGAGTGAAAACGGAACGATTGAAGATTAATTCCGTGCCTCGAGTGCATATTGCCCATACTATATTTGATGATGTTAAAATCCCAAAAGAATATATCCTCGCAGATGACGGTCTTGGATATGTGCGTTTATTTGAGGGCTTAGTTCCGGAGAGACTATCAATCATGGGAAGTGGAGTTGGAATATGTTGGTCTGGTTTAATTTATGGTATAATATATACTAATCTTCGAAAACAATTTGGTAAACCTGTTGTTAGATACCAAGGAGTAGGATATGGATTAGCAGATTTATTAACTAAAACAAATGCTGCTACTGCCTTAGCTCTTCAAGCTGCTTCAGTCTATGATGAGCGAATCCTTTTCGCGGATAAATCATCAGAAAGATCAGCTGCCGAAAAATGGGTTGCGTCTATCTCATCTCAGGGGAAATATTATCTCGCTAAATTAACTCACGAAATTTGTTATGAAGTTCAACAGCATATGGGGGGAGTTAGTGTTACGGATAATACTCCTTTAGATGAATTGACAGATATAAGTAAAATCGAAGAAGTAATTGGGGGTTCCAGAAATATCCAATTACTATTAATCCAATCCCAGATTCAAAGATTTATGAGACTTCTATAATTTTTTTTTATTTTAATTTTTACCTATTCTTTTACTGACCAATATGCCTTATTTTTATAATCATTACTAGGAGAAGAATGTTTTAATTTAGCCCTTTTTTTAAAGCAAAATGTAAGGAAAAATTAAATCGTTAATTAAATATTATATCTAAATATTAAGATTCTCAATTTTGGTTGATTTCCAAGATTCTTGGGTAAAAAATCAAAAGCTATATAAAGTTAAAATTATATTAATTAAGTATAACTAAAAGCTTTAAATATAACTTAAACTATTAGTAAATTGGGATAGATTGTTTTTTTTTAAAATAATCATCAAATAGTTATATGAGTGCAATGAGAGCTAATCATAGACATAGACGATCGAAATCTGAGCCTGTAAGCCTAATCAAATGCTTGACAGAATGTGGTAGAGGAGAAGATGTAGAGGTTGTCAGCGTTAATGCTGGCTTTAACGCGCAAAGGAGATTATATAATTTAGGGATTTATCCGGGATCAGTTATTCGTAAAAAAAAAGATGCTCCTTTCCGAGGACCATTACAGATTATTGTTAAAGGAACGAATATTGTATTAGGACGAGGTCTAGCATCGAAAATTTATGTTAGATGTGGCGAGTCTTGTACTTTTGATTAAGATTTTATAAATATATTTACTAATTTATGTATTTTTGATTTTATCAATAGTTCTATACAAGAGGAATAATTGTGAGTTGCCATACTCCTAAAAATAGCTATAAAAAAGATGAATGTAATTCTAAAGCCATAATAAACATTGCCTTAGCCGGAAATCCGAATGTAGGTAAGTCCGTAATTTTCAATCAATTAACAGGACTAAGTCAAACGATAGGAAACTGGCCAGGAAAAACTGTAGAGAAGTTAGAGGGTCATCTAGATTTTTTAGGATATCACTTTAACATTGTAGATTTACCCGGGATATATTCTTTATCAACCTATTCTTTGGAAGAGATTGTCAGTCGGGAATATATTGTCTCTGAAAATGTAGATCTCATTATTAATGTTATAGATGCAACTAATTTAGAGAGAAATCTCTTTCTTACGTTCCAGCTACTAGAATTAAAAGTTCCAATGATTTTAGCAATAAATCAGATGGACATCTTGCGAAAAAGGAATATTGAGCTCGATTTCAATGATTTAGAGCGCCTTTTTAAACTTCCCGTCCTCCCCGTTGTAGCAGTACACGGTACTGGGGTACATGAATTATTGGAACGTGGAATAGAGATAATTGAATCCTTTAAAGATATTGATTATAAATTCCCCGATTTAACTGATATATCCTCTTTTGGGAAAGAAATTGAAACTAAGCTCCAAATTTTAATCTCTGAAATTAATAATAACTATCCTCATGTTATGGATTATAATTATCCTGCACGCTTCCTAGCGATAAAAATGCTTGAAAAAGATGAAGAGATCCTAAAACTGATTAATAGTATCGAAAATGTTGAACCATTACTCGCTAAAACAAACCAATTCATAAACGATTTAGAAGATTATCATGGTGAAGATATTAATTCAATAATCTCCTCCGAAATTTATAATAACATTCACCAACTCGTAGAAAAAGTAATAACCATTAAGAAGAAAAAAGAGATGAAACGTAGAAGTTTCGCAGATAAGATGGATCATCTCACAACTCATTCTTTTTGGGGTTATATCATTCTATTTTTAGTTATTTTTGGAATATATTCTTTCACTTCTGCGATAGGAAATTTTCTGGGAACAGTAATAGATGATGTATTTTCTTTATGGACGGAAAGTATCTATCTATCTTTTGGTGAAGAGACTTTATTAGTAAAGATAGTATGGGATGGAGCTGTAGGAGGATTTGTTGGTGCTGTAGCGGGTGTTTTAGTCTACGTAATTCCATTCTTTTTCACGATTGAAATATTACAAGATTCTGGTTATTTACCACGAGCTGCATTCTTGATGGATAAGATTATGCATGTTTTGGGAGTACATGGTAAAACAATAATTCCTATGATTCTTGGTTTTGGATGCAATGTTCCTGCATGTGCTGGTTGTAGAATTATGGAAACAAAACGAGAAAAAAAGATATCCATCGCACTTACTTCATTAATTCCATGCGCAGCAGTCATGACAGTTGTTTTTGGATTAGTTGGACGTTATTTAGGGTTAGGTTGGGTTCTATTATTATTTTTTATAAACCTTCTAGTAATTCTAATAGTAGGGAAGATTCTTAATAAAACCATGCCTGGAACTTGTACAGAACTAATTATGGAAATGCATGAATACAGAAAACCTAATTATAAAGTAATTTTTAAACAAACTTGGTTGAGAAGTAAAGAATTTATCTTTAAAGCATTGCCAATTATTATATTATTCGGAGTTTCTCTGGAGGTTATTCTAATATTTAATATTTTGGAACCAATCAATGTGATATTATCACCAATTACCTTTTTCTGGTTAGGTTTGCCTGCTATAACAGGTGTGTTTTTAATATATGGTATCATTCGCAAAGAACTAACTCTAGTCTTATTAGCTTTGTTTGCTGAGAATCTAGATATAGCAATAAATGTATTTTTAAGTCCAATACAAATGATTACATTTAGCTTGGTCACTATGCTCTACATTCCATGTTTTGCTACGATAATTATAATAGCTAAACAAACAAGCTGGAAATACGCTATTCAGATCACTTTGTTAGAAATATCATTAGCTTTGCTAATTGGAGGAATAATTAACTTTAGTTTAGTTTTTATCGCAGGAATTTTATAGGATTACTAAAAAGAAGAGAGAAATAATTATTTTATTATTTTTCAATTTTTTTAGAACCACATTGTAGCATCTGCATCTAGAGCAAGATCATTCAGAGTAGCTGCTCCAACTATTTTTGGACCAGGAATCAGTTCTACCTTTTCCCATCCTAACATACGCTTTGAGGCTTCACAAACTAGTATCTTTACCCCAGCTTCAATGGTTTTTTCGATCATTTCCTTTAGGGAAGGAAAATCCCCTATCTTAATCTTTTCCGCTTCTCCAGGTTTTAAGATCTTTAATCCCATCCCTAGGTAATAAACCGTTGCATCAAGATCCATTGCTTTTGCAGTCTGTGCTAATACAAGAGGAGAGTATTGTCGTGCAGGATCATCGCTTGTCTGGACATAAAGGATATTTTTTTTTTCATTTGCCATTTTATCAACTTTTTTTATTATTGAATTTTCAATTAATTTTTTTTTAATTTAATATCCAAATATCAATTGATTACAATAGAGTATAAATATTAGGTTTAGATTTTTTCAACTTAAATTATGATTTCATTTATTTTGAAATCTCAAATGTGAGTTTACACTTATATAATATAAATTAATCCCTGCAAACACAATAGGAACTCAATTTATACCAATTCTAATTTTATCGATCATAAAATGTACAAATTCTGCTGTAATTTTATTAAATAATACTAAACCAAAGGGCTCATGGTATTAAATTGGGACAATCTTTTTTTTATAAATTAACCTTAAATATGAATATATTAACTTTTTTCAGTTTATGCCATCTATTGTAGAAAAAGTACGTGTTCTTGGGGCTGCTGGGAAATATGACATATGTGCTTCAAGTAGCTGCTATTCTCATGCCAATAATTGGTCAAACAATATCCAATGTTATTCCAATTCCCAAACTCATAGTAAATTAAAATCTAAAAAGGATAGTTTATACTTCGGTTCAATGCTTTCTGGTGGTATATGCCATAGTTTTACACCAGACGGTAGATGCGTATCTTTATTCAAAGTTTTATTTTCAAATGCATGTTCTTATAACTGTAAATATTGTTTCAATAAAATCAGCAAAAAGAAAATGAGTCTTACGCCTGATGAATATGTCAAAGCGTTTATGCATTTGTATTTAGGTAATTATGTCGAAGGTATGTTTTTATCGTCGGGTATTACGAAAAACTCGGATGAAACTATGGAAAAGATGCTAGAAGCAGTCAAGATATTACGGAATCAATATAACTATCGTGGTTATATACATTTTAAATGTTTACCCGGAGCTTCCAAAGATATAATAAAAGAAACGGCTCAATATGTGGATCGGATGAGTGTAAATGTTGAATCCCCTACGGAAGGACATCTCTCTGAAATTGCGGATCAGAAATCTTATAAAACCGATATTTTAAAGCGACAAGAATGGATAAGAGATATATCTGGAAAGAAATTTGATGATTGGGAACAAGTGGAGAAAATTAAATCATTTGATCAAAATGCAATTGAAAAAAAATCTCCACTAGATAAAGATGAGAAATACCAAAATGCAAAATACATCCCCTCTGGTCAAACTACTCAATTTGTAGTAGGTGCGGCAGATGAAACCGACTGGGATATTCTAAAAAGATTGCATTGGGAATATACGACTATTAGATTAAAACGAGGATATTTTTCCGCTTTCTCACCAATCCAAGGTACAGACTTAGAGAAAAAGATTGCAACGCCTTTGTTAAGGGAGCATCGGTTATACCAAACGGATTGGCTAATGCGATTATATAAAATACCTATCGAGGATATTAAAGATATTTTGACAGATTCCTCTAACCTTCCTCGTAAGGATCCCAAAATTTACCTTGCCCGAAATTATTTTGATAATAACGGACCATTAGATATTAATATACTTCCCTATAAAGACATGTTAAAAATTCCAGGTATTGGGCTCACATCTGCGCATAGGATCCTAAAATTACGAAAAGAAGGAATAAAAATTACGAAAAGAGCTCAATTAAAAAACATTGGAGTAGTTTTAAAGAGAGCGGAGCCATTTCTTAAGATTGGAAATTGTTATCAATCAACTATCAATAATTATGTAAGTTAAAAAAAAAAAGCTGATGAGTGAAGTTGTTATATGTTTAATATGAGAAAAAGTAAGATCTCTTTTATGATTCCACGAAATAGAGAATTTCTTAATAAATCCTTAAAGGAACAAAAAGAAATCTTAGTTAAATTAGAAAACCTTTCAGAGACAATTCTGGAATCTAATATTACTCCAAACGCAAAACGCTTTTATCGTATGGCATGCTCAGTTTCTAGGGAGCTTCATTACTTTAAGATGTTCACGCGTCTTAAAATTCATGCAAATGCAATCTTGTCAGGGATAATTCAACCCGAACACGCGATTGAAGATATTCTTCTCAAGTTTTTTTATCAGCGATTTCCAAAATTTATTATCATTTTATATTCATCAAGAAACAGTATATCCTACATTATTGCCCCTATAGAGTTAAAAGAATCACTAAAGAATAAAGGGATATTAATCAAATCAGAGCAAGATTATATTATTGGAAAAAGTAAATTGGATTTAAAAAACCTACTTTCAATAATGATTCCATTAGCTAAAGGTAATTCGCTTTTTAATGGAATTCTAGATCCTAATTTAGACTTAAATAAATTATTCAAAGAATTTTATGGCTCTCAACATATTGAATCAAGGGAAAATTATCGTCTTTTTTTTCAGAATATGCCTAAAAAATATCAGAAAAAAAAAGATATGGTAGTAGAGAAAACATTTCGAGTAAAAACGCTTGATAGATTTGCGAAAAAATGATTTATATTAAACCTAGGATTCCAGCAGAAGCAGTTATTATGGATTTTAGGCTAATAATAATTAGAAAACAAAACAATAGTATTTGAAATAACTTTAAGGGTATTTTGGGTGTCACATGTTGGCCTAGTTTAGTACCTAAGAAAATTATTGGAAATGCGAGAAGAAATAAGAAAACTAAATCAAATGGAAATATATTTCCAATGAAATAAAAGGGAATTCTTGACATTGAAAGCACAAAACCTATAGCCGCAAAATTTCCAACAAAATTTTCGCGATAATGTCCCGTTTTTTCCAATAATGCAACATTAATGGGACCGGCCGCGCTAATTAATCCCGTTAATATCCCAAAAGTAAAGCCTCCTAAGAAGATTACGGGTGAAGTGGTTTCAATATGCTTTCGTAATTCGAGACTATTGATTTTCTTATAATATTGATAAAGTCTTAAAGTAGAATAAATGAAAATAAATAATCCAAGTGTTAATTCTATCCATTCCAGATCAATGCTAATTATCATGAACGTACCTAAAATTGTAGCTGGAACCGCAATTGAAATAAATCGATAAAAGTAGCCCTTGTCCAAATATTCCCGATACTTAATGAAGTTTAGTAATGCTGGAAATGTGCCCCAAATATTTACTAAGACAATTGCATTTCTCACACCAATAAAGGGCGTGATAATTGGGATCAATACAAGGGCATCACCAAAACCAATGATACCATAAACCATGCTGGAAAAAAATATGGCAATAAGCGATAAGTAGAAAATCATAAGGTTGGGATTATCATATTTGGGTTATCTATTTGCTAAAGTGAAAAACAGTACAAAAAAAAATACCAGAAATGCAATGGGGAGAACAAATATAAACACAAACATCATTTTATTGTTAAAACCTTGTTCATTTTTATTTGTTGTGGTATTACTTACCGTTTGTTCTAATTCTGTGATCTTCTCTTGTAATTCTTGAATTTTACGATCTTTTTGATTAAGTTCGTTATCTCCTTCATTGGAGAATCCACAAAAAGGGCAAATATTAACATTATCCTCTATTTTGGCACCACAGTTTTGACAATACATAATATTCCCTTACAATTTCTATAAACAATTTAATGGGATTGAATAAATTTATTCCAATCACATTTCAACTTAATAAATTAAATAAAGAATTTAAAGCTATTTTAAAGGGAAAAATTCATTTTATTCTAAATTTCATCAATCTTTTTTTGAGGACTTTTAACATCACCGAATAAAATTTTTTGGTTCTTTTCCACGAACTTCCAACCAAATCCAGAGAGTTTTTCAAGTGGTCCTTTAATTCCCTTGGGATTTCCGGTTCTTGTGTATAGAATTTCTGTTTGTTTGATTGCTCTTAAAACCTTATATGGGGTTTTAAATGCTTCAATTAACTGTTTCGCTTTTTTTGAGCCAATATCAATCAATCCTTCAATGATATAGATTCTTCTTTCCTCTTCACTCATATTTTTTGGGGCTTTCCGAGAAAATACGGCTTCACCATGTTTAATTTGCTCTCGATATGCTAATCGCTCAATCGCGACTGCAGTATGTTCTAAATTTTGGGTTGGGATAACTGCAATACCCATTTTATATGATATTTTAGCTAATGCCCCATATATTGATGAAATTCTCATGCCAATATTTTCAAATACTTTTGCATTTAATCCCTCAATGATTAAAATTGGATTTTCATAGGTATCTTTTAAACGGAGGAGTTGTTCAAATAACCGATTATCGATAATTGAAGCTATAAGATCATACCCTTCCTTTCTTTCGACGGCAACATCTTTAGATATCACTATATCGGCTATATCTAATTGTTTTGCTTCATATACAATATTTTCAAATTGCTCGTCAAAGAGTTTCATTAATTTTCGTTCCCGGTTATCAATTATCAATGAAATTTTGTTGTTTTCTGGCATTTCAATCAACATTCAAATATGATGGCTTTTAATTTTGGAATGATTTTACTTTGATAAATATAATAATCATTTAAAAATAAAAAAATAAAGGGGTACTTCGTTATCTAAATTAATTCACTTCAAAATTTCTATTTTGAAGAAAATTGATTATTCTTTTACGGCTGTATAATTGGTTATTAATCAAAATAAAAATCAAGATTATGATCCCAGAGATCTCGGTAAAAAATACCATGGGATCATGAATTAGACTATATAACCATCCGCTTAACGGATCATCTATATAAATAAAATCATACATAATAAATGGAAAAAAAAGCGGGACTTCAGGTAAGTCTAAAATTAAATGAGAAAGAGTACCAATCAAGAACGGAAATGAGATTAAATAATTCCTTTTAGTAAATAGATGAACTATTACAAAACTCGCGATTACAAATAATAATGTGTGAGAAATTCCTCGCCCCGAACTTATATTTAAAAACATAAGAGACTTATCAATAATATCTGGCAATAAAGCTCCAATTATAAGAGCAATGCGATTAAATCTATATCTGTTTTTAATATAAGGGATTTCAAGTAGAATAAGAGGAACAGCAATATGGAAGATAGGAAACATGACTATTCATCTCTCAAAAACCATAAAGGAATAGAAAGAATGAGATTATTTCCGGCAAGAAAAAAATGAATAGTAAAATGATTACAAACTCTATTGAGATTTTTAGGGCACGTCTGATTAAGGAGGGATATGAGATAATCTTTTCTTCGGTCATCAGAAAATAACTCTAAATAATTGTTCGGGATTAATTAAAATTGAATTCTTTTTGAATCTCATCAGGAGTATAATTATTGTGGATAATCTTTGAAAGCGCATTCACTAGTTTAGAGGGATCTTCTGCTTGAAATACATTTCGTCCAAAAGCAACTCCTTTTCCTCCTGCCTGAATAGAATCATAGGCAACTTGTAATAATTCGGGAACTGTATCCATCTTTGGTCCACCAGCAATAATGACTGGGATAGAAACGCTGTTAACAATATATTTAAAACTGTCAATATCTCCGGTATAATTAGTCTTCACGATATCTGCTCCTAATTCTGCCCCTGCTCTAACAGCAATATTAACAACTTCAGGATCATTTTCATCTTGTATTTTTTGACCTCTTGGGTACATCATAGCGATTATTGGGACCCCCCATTCCCGTGAAGCCTCAACTACCTTATGAGCATCCTTAAGCATTGCTGGCTCTTCATCTGCTCCAATATTAATGTGGATTGAGACTGCATCAGCGCCCATTTTAAGAGCTCGCTCAACGCTACATACTAAAACCTTCCTATTTGGATGAGGTGATAAGTTTGTAGCCCCAGATAAGTGAATAATTAAACCAATATCCCTTCCGTATTTTCGATGACCAACTCCTACCATGCCCGAATGCATAAGAACCGCATTAGCTCCGCCTTCTGCGATTTTATCCACCATTTCGGCCATATTTTCTAATCCTCGAATAGATCCCATGGTTAATCCATGGTCCATTGGGATGATAATTGTTCTCCTACTTTTCCGATCAATTATCCGTTCTAATCGAATATTTTTTCCTAAATTCATCTCTCTTATTTAAAATATCATACTCACTGAGTTAATCATATTAAATGAGAGTCTCCATATAAAATTATATATGAATTATATAGTAGAGTCTTTACCATGGTCTTCTAAGAGTGGTGGGTCTAATCATTGAGGACTTAGTCGGATAATCAACATTATAATGAATCCCTCTACTCTCTTTCCTTGATATAGCGCTAACGATGATTAGTTTAGCAACAGTAGCTAAATTTCTTAGCTCAACAAGATTCTTCTCAATTTTGAAATCCCAGTAATACTGATTTATTTCATCCAGTAATAAGTTTATCCGTTTTTTAGCTCTCTGTAGTCTTTTATCTGTTCTTACGATTCCTACGAAGTTAGTCATAAAAGCTCTAATTTCTTGCCAATTCTGAGTGATTACAACAGCCTCTGTTGAGGGTACTGCATGACCTGGTTCCCATTCCTTAAAGTCATATACTTTCAGATCTTTCAAATTTTCTGAAAGAGTTTTGGCACATTCACGAGCACAAACTAATCCCTCTAATAAAGAATTAGAAGCCAAGCGATTTGCTCCATGTAAGCCTGTACAAGATGATTCTCCAATAACATAAAGATTTTTAACTTTTGTAGATCCGTCTATTTTTACTAGAACACCTCCACAGCTATAGTGGGCTGCAGGGACAACGGGGATTGGTTCATTTGTGATATCAATATTGAATTTTAAACATGTTTTGTATATTCCAGGGAAATGATTTTTGATAAAATCCGGATTTCGGTATGAAGCAATATCTAAAAGCACATAATCATCTCCCGTACGCTTAAGTTCCGAATCGATTGCTCGGGAAACAATATCGCGTGGAGCTAATTCTTTGAGGGGATGGTAATTTTCCATAAATGCATTTCCTTTAATATCTTTCAAAATAGCTCCTTCCCCTCTCATTGCTTCAGTTATTAAAAATGATTTTGCAAAAGGATGATAAAGACAGGTAGGATGAAATTGATAAAATTCCATGTTGGCAATAATTGCTCCAGCGCGGTAAGCCATTGCAATTCCATCTCCGGATGCAACATCTGGATTTGTAGTATAAAGATATATCTTCCCTGCTCCTCCAGTTGCTAAAATGGTAGATTTAGCTGAGATATTATAAATCTCTTCGCTTTCTTGGTCCAAAACATAAGCTCCATCACATCTGAAATTATTACAAAACAAGTTAATGGCGCACCAATTTTCCTTAATCTCAAGATTCGAGATTTTCTTTACTTTTTCGATCAGTTTCAGTTCTACGTCTTGCCCGGTCAAATCGTTCACATGTAAGATTCTTCGCTCCGAGTGCCCTCCCTCGATCCCAAGATCATAATCTCCATCGCTATTTTTCGAAAATTCGACGCCTAACTCCATTAATTCATTAATTCTCTCGGGTGCTTGAGTTATGATAGATCTTACGACATGTTCATTGCATAATCCATCCCCAGCAATAAGAGTATCGTGGATATGTTTTTCAAAGCTATCATTCGAATCATAAACACAAGCGATACCTCCTTGAGCATAATAGGTATTACACTCAGCTAATGTTTCTTTCGTAATTAATAGTATTTCTGCTTTAGGGACCATTTCAGCTAATTTAATAGCTAGCGAAAGACCCGATATTCCTCCTCCAATAATTAAAAAATCTGTTGAGAGTTTTAATAAAATTATTTTCAAACTCCTTTTTTACAAAAATTTCTTAAAATAGCAGAATGAACTCGATTTTTTATATCTTTTTGAATATAGACAAAAAATTTTTTTGAAAAACTACATTTTTGATTTTCAATTATGGTACAAATTAAAAATGTTCTTTTTATCTGTAGTGGAAATACCGCAAGGAGTCCAGCGGCAGAATATCTTTCTAAATGGTTAAAAGCGACACGGTATAAAGAAGAATTAAATGACGTGAACTTTGATTCCGCAGGGCTCTATAGCTACTTTAAGACTCCTCAAGAAGGTACCGCTAATTATCTTAAATCAAAAGGAATAGATTTTAGCGACTTTCAAGGCAAAAGGATTACTAAAAAATTAATAGAAAAACAAGATCTGATATTAGGTTTTGAAAAAAAATGGCATATCAAAAAGCTGAAAAGAAGATTTAAAGATTTGAGGAATTTAGACGATAAATTGTATTTACTTTTAGATTTTGCAGGAGAGAATGGAGAACGCGAAATTCCCGATCCTATTAATTTTAAACCAGAAGAGTATCAAATAATTGTAGAAAGAATTGAAAAAGGAGTAATAAAAGCTTTGGAAAAAATTATTGAACTGAATAGAGAATAATTAGAGATGTTAAAATTATGAAAGTTAAGAATATACTTTTTATTTGTTTAGGAAATACTGCAAGGAGTCCTGCTGCTGAATATCTTGCGCGAGATTATGCAAAAAAGTACGATCTCGATTTGGAATTTCAAAGTGCTGGTTTTATCAATGCCTTTTCCTATATGCAACCTGAATCAAGGGAATATTTAGATTCAAAAGGTATTTCTCATAATGATTTTCAACCACAGTTAATCAATCGGAAATTGCTCGAGGAGCAGGATTTGATCCTTACCATGGAAACAAGCCATAAGCGTGATATAATAAATAATTTTGACAACGTTTATAATATCCGAACTAAGATATTTACATTAAAAGAATTTAATGGTGAAACCAAGGATATTGATATAATTGATCCATACTATACATCCAAAAAAACCTATCAAAAGCTCTTGGAAATTATCGATGAAAATATTGAAAAAGCATTAAAAAAAATAGCTAATATGGACCAATAAACTGAACTACATTATTGTAAAGTAAAAATATAAATACAAATTTATTGAATAGATAGGTAATGAATGAGATAACAATTAATAATACTGTTATCGAGTTATTTATAGGGGATTTAACCCAAACTGATTATGACGCTATTGTGATTCCCAGTAACTCACGTCTTCTTCCCAGTGGGGAATTACGATGTAAAGTTATCAGAGAGGCGGGTCCAAAAGTTCAGATTGAATGCAATGTGATTGCCCAAAAAATATCTAATCTTCCAGTTGGGAGGGCAGTGATTACTTCGGGAGGAAACTTAAAATCGCGTTATATTCTCCATGTCCGTGCTGGTCATGACGGAAAAAAATTAGTATCCGCTATTTGGAATAGCCTAAAGACTGCTGATAAACGTAATGTTAAATCCTTAGTTTTCCCTCCTCTTATGAAGGATATTATTGGATTCACAGCCAAAAAGAGTAGCCAGCTTATGCTCCCGACAATCAAAAAATATCTTATAGAAAAAAATAGTAATATTAAAAATATCTCCATATGCTTAGAAACGCTACCCGATTATAAAACATTTGAGAATGTATTGGAGACTCTCTGACTTACACAGTTACTAGGTTCTTTCGGAATATTAAATTTTTTAAGCTTTCTGTTCATTATTTATTCACCTTAAAATATTGTATTTTTACTACTGGAATTTGGGATTTAGCGTGGGTATTGAAGAAATAAATGAAATGATTAAAAATGATCCTTCTCAAATTAACTCTCTAAAAGGTTTTGAGATTATCTGTGAATCAATGGTCTATAAAGTATTGGATCTATTTGGTAAAAATGCGCTCCTTTCGATGTTGTTTCAGATTGGAGCAGGTCCGGGAGATATGATTGCAAAAAGGATAAAGGAGGATTATCAAAAAGAAGATTTTGAGATTCTAGAGGCTATGGTTGTTTTAATCAGAGAACTCAAAGAATATTATTCCTTAAAAATACGAAGTGCAGAAGAAGACGATGAAAAAGTGGTATTAGTAGTTGAAAATCGTTGTTTTTTACGAGAACCTATCAAACATCGAAGTAAGCTGGAATATGGGAAGGCATTTTGCCGAGTGAATAAAGGATATTTCGAAACTGCTCTAAAAAAATTAATCGGGGATAAAATTAGCAAAATTGAAATTAAATTTCTTTACAACGACGAAGAAAAAGACGTTTGTGTTGAAGAATTAATTTTTTATAAATAAAAATAGTTGTAAAAAGGAACAATAAAATATAATAATAAAAAATTAGCACTTTTCAGGATTTAATCGACAAAAACGTAAAGAAGAGACTAATTCTCCTTCTCCAATAAACCCTAATATATAATCATCTGATTCGTCCTTAACAACAACTAAATTCGGTTTATTTTGGATCCTCATCAATTTTCTCAATGCTTCTTTTCCTGTATCCTTATCTGAGATTGAAGGAAATTCTTTTATCGAACGCATTGCATATCCAACTATAAAATCTGCTCTACGTTCAATGGGAATGTTTTTAATATCATCAATATGAAGAACTCCTTCGATTTGCCCGTTTCTCACCACTGGAAAGAAATCTTTCTTATAGATCATAAAGTAATGTTTTAATGCTTCTTCGACTGTAAGATTAAAGGGAATTTCTAATCGAGGCATATTAATCATATCTTTAACGTTAAGCTTCGCTAATGTCAATTCATTAACCGTTTGGATGTAAGCTTGTTTTGTTTGGTTATTCAAAAAGGATCCGATAATAATAAGCCATAATCCGTTTAAGAACCCAAATAAGAAAATCTGTATAATACCATAAGCCATCAACCCATAAGCAAAAAAGCTTCCGATCTTAGAGGCTGTTTTAGTGGCAGAAATAATATCTTTTCTCCGGGACCATAGGTAAGCTCGTAAAATTCTTCCTCCATCAACAGGAAATGCAGGCAATAGGTTGAATAATCCAAGTCCAATGTTAGAAATTCCCGAATAGAGCAATGTCACTGCTAATATTGCTGGTAATGAAATTGGAATTCCAAACACAATCAATAAAAATATTCCTCCCAGTATCAGACTGGATAATGGACCAACTATCGTAATGAGAATTTCACTCTTGGGAGTCTTCGGTTCTTCTTCGATTTTTGATGCTCCACCAAATAGATACAATTCAATTTCAGAAACTTTTAAGCCATATTTTTGTGCAACAACCGAATGTGCGATTTCATGAACCAAAATCGAACCAAGTATTACTAAACCATTAATTAAACCAACAAATATCAAATCAATTATTGTTGCTCCAGTTATTATACTAGCGTAAAAGTTCGCTGCATAAAATCCAACTAAACCAACAATTAAAAACGTACTTAAGCTAATCTTTATATCAAACCCATATATTTTCGCAATTTTCATTTGTTTTACCTCATAATTATATTCTAAATGTATTGAATTCAAGTTAAGACTAAGAATGAAATCAAACTCCTCAATTGACTTCTATCTATATGATACAAATTTAAGTTTAAATTAGTTTAGCTTAAAATTTCAAACTGATAGAGAAAATTATATTATAATTTTTAAGGAGTTTAGGACACAAGGTTTTATTTCAAAACTTAAAATTTATGAGGTTATCAATAAATTTCTTACATCTCTTTTGGAATTTGTTCATCATGTTTTATTTTTAGAACATGAAAATGTTAAAATTAAAAAAAAAGATATGATTTAATTATTTGTTATCAAAGTTGTTAATTAAATTCTGTGAGGATGAAAATATAAATGGTAGACGTTAAAAATATTCTCGTTCTTGGTGCGGGACTAATGGGCAGTGGAATTGCACAAGTTTCGCTCATGGCGGGTTATAATGTAAAACTTGTTGATATTAAAGATGAGTACGTAGATAGTGGCTATTCAAAAATCGAAGAAGGTTTGAAAAAACTCGAATCTAAAAACGCTTTGGGCGAAGGAGTTACTGCCGCTGCTGTTTTAGCAAGGTGCAAAAAATCAATTGATTTAGCTTCAGCTGTTAAGGATGCTGATTTTGTCATTGAAGCCGTAATAGAGAAAATGGACATTAAAAAGCAAGTCTGTAAAACAGTTATGGAAAATGGGCCATCTCATGTAATTTTTGCTTCCAATACTTCCACAATGAGTATAACGGAAATTGGGAAGGATAGCGGTGCTCCTGAACGAGTTTGTGGGATGCACTTTTTCAATCCTGTCCCATTAATGAGATTAATTGAAGTTATTAAGGGTGAGCACACATCCGATGAAACTTTTAACATAGCTATGGAAGTAGCAGGAAAATTCCCATGCCTAAGAGGGGATAGATATATAGCACCTGTGTTAAAAGATCGTCCAGGGTTCATTGTAAATCGATTGAATGCACCTGTAATAATCTATTTACATTGGTGTTTTGACGAGGTGAAAAAGCGTGGTATCCCGTGGGAACGATTGGACGCGGATGCTGGAGGTAAAATGCCAATGCCTCCCTGTGTTTTGACAGATTTTACCGGAATTGACACAAGCTATCATATCATGAATTATTATGCTGAGACCCTTTCTCCTGATTTTAAACCTGGTGAAGTCATAACCGAACTATATGAAAAAGGGGATTTTGGCCAAAAAAATGGAAAGGGATTTTACGACTGGAGTCAAGGAAGAGATGCAATTATGGCGAAAATTAAGAAAGCTGAACCAGCAGGAATTTTCAGTTTAAACACATCATTCGCAATCATGTTAAACGAAGGGTGCCGTATTTTAAAAGAGGGTATTGCCAGTGGATATAAGATAATTGATGATGCCAATATGGCAGGTATGAACGCTCCTGGTCCGTTTGGTGCTGGAAAAAAGAATTATGAACAATGGGCGAAAGTTTTAGAAGAATTAGCGAATAAAACGGGCAATGATTACTTTAGACCAATAGACTTGATGAAATCGGGAGAATTTACCAAAATGCGAAAATAAATATTAAATTATCTCTATTATTTTTTCTTTTTTTCTTTAGAACTTAACTTTTTTGCATATACAAGATCTCATTTTTAAATTTTACATGTTAGAAATTTTTAAAACTTTTTAATTTCTAAAAAACTATTACTATTTAATCTAAATTAGCTTAACTAAAATGTAATTTTAATTAAAAAATAATAAATTTTTGAAGGATGTATTAAAATGACAGAAGAACCAAAATTTGAACATATAAAAATTGATTGGCCAACGGCTAAAGATGATGATGGAAATGTTACACGAGAGGGTACTATTGATGGTAACTATGCGGTAATCTCGATGAACAGACCAGATCGACTAAATGCATTAACAGAACAAACCGTTGCTGAAATTTCTGAAGCATTACAAATGATGGAACTTGATATGTCCGTTCGAGCTGTGGTACTAAGAGGTACAAAAGATTTTACCAAAAAACCAGCTTTTTCTGCGGGAGCGGACTTGGCAGCTATGGTGGATCCTCGACTCAAAATGAATGTTCCAATGCATATGAGTATGGCAATGAGAACTCGGCATAGAGAATATGATAATATAGAACAATTTCATAAACCACTTATCGCGGCTGTTGATGGTTTTGCTTTAGGAGGTGGATTTGAGTTAGTTTTAGCTTGTGATATTGTGATTGCTAGCGACAGAGCGATCTTTGGAATTCCAGAAATCCACCGTGGAATTTTTTCCGCAAACGGAGGAGTCACAAGACTTGCTCCAAAGATAGGACTTAATCGTGCTATGCGTGCAGCCTATTTTGGAGAACAATTCGATGCTAAAACCATGTTAGATTGGGGGTTAGTTTCGTGGATGGCTCCTGCGGGAGATGAATTTGAAAAGTTAGTTCATGAAAAAGCAAAATGGTTAGGAGATGCGCCGACAACTTCCTTATTTATTATAAAGAAATGTGTGAAGTTCGGTACACGTTATCCTGAATTAGGCATTATGATGGAACAACTCGGTTTTGGTGTTAACAGTGCCAGTTTCGATTCCAAGGAAGGGATTGCAGCCTTTAACAGAAAAGTTCGATGTCCAGTCTGTGGTGGAAAGGGAAAGATGGAAGATGGAAGCGAATGTCCTAATTGTAAGGGGCGTAAAAGAATTAAAGATACCCCTCATTTCAAGGGAATCTAAAAGACCTTCAATTTCTAATTACTTTTTTTCTTTTTATTTATTTAACCAAATCTATAGTTTTAAAATAGAAGTATTATTTTTACAAATTACTAATAATGTTTCAAAACATTGCGATAGTTGAAGAGATCAACGACAAAAATCTCTATCTGCGAAAAATCTCGAAAGATGATGCTTTCTTTCTATTTGAAAGTCTAAAAGATAAAAGAACTACATATTATTTATCGCTAGGACCCTTAAAGACATTAGAACGTTCAAAAAGATTAATAAAAGGCTATTTAAAATCATGGGATAAGCAAATTCAGTTTAACTATATTATTGAGATTTGCGATGATAAGAACATCAAAAAAATAGGCTCTGTAAGTATTTGGAATATTAGTTGGTATCACCGAAGAGCAGATATTGGAATATGGATATTACCCGATTTTTGGAACAAGGGTATTGGTAAAAGAGCCTTAAATTTGATAAAAAATATCTCTTTTTTCCATTTAAAACTTCATAGAATCGAAGCCCATATCGCTATCGATAATAAACGTTCGATCAACCTCTTCAAAAATGCTCAGTTTGTAGAAGAAGGTATATTATACGAATATTTATATTTGGATGGAAGCTATTCTAATGCAGTATTACTGACTTGCCTGCATAGACCTTGATATCATAGTTTTTGGAATAATTCTTTCAATATCTTCTGAAAATTTCTTGAATGGCGTTATATTTCCTGTAAAATTCATTAATTCTTTCTCAAAGCGAGTGAAAAACTGAGTAAATATCTTATGAGCTAATAAATCAGCAGTTTTTTTCCGGCTTCGTTTATTATCCATCTTTCTATCACATTTCATTATTATTTGATATTTTGATAAAGGATCTGTATAAAAGTAAAATATACATCTGTCCATTTTGAGGGTGTTTATACTTTCTTTAAATCCATATTTAGCAAATTGACTAATTTGATAGAAATAGCTAGAAATCAACTGGTAATTATGTTTTTCATCAATATCTTCACAGAAATTATGACAAAAGATTGGTACTCCCGTATTAGATAAAATGGTTATCTCTTTTATCAACCTTACCAAAAGGTATATTGATCCTAGCCCTATATAAATTTTTCTTATTAAAAGTTTAATTAAACTCCGATAGCTAATGTCCTTAATATAAGGAACATATTGGAGGAAGACTTGGGTTCCTATTCTTCAAGATATTTTTGGAGACGGAATAAAATTGCTTTATATTTGTCTAATGCTTCACTAAAATGTTCCTCATTTACCTCACTTATCGCAATTTCAGATAGTTTTATAACCTTCTCTTTTAAAGCTAAAAATCGGTTGTACTCAAGAATGCTATCCGATAAGGTTTCCTTTTCTTTTTCATATTTAATCAAAAGATCTTTTTGATCAATAAAACGAGCGATTTTAATGATCTGATCACAAATCTCTTTAGCAGACTCATATTGCTCATTTTCAATATCTATTTTAAGTGTAATTTCCAAATCAGCAATGTCATTTAAAAGTTTTTTATATTTTCTTTCGGCGTCTTCAATATTTCGCTTTTTTGCTGCGAATTTATCTTTATATTCAATAAAATGCTTTTCATCTGCCATTTTTATTAATGTAGATAAAAGGGAATGAGCTTCTTGAAATTTATATTCTTCGGTTAGCTCCGCAATTACGCTCATCTTTGTATCAAAATCTCCCTTCAGCTGAAAGTCTTTCTTACGCTCTAAATATTCTGCTTCGAAATACGACCATTTTTCAATGATATAATCTAAACTGATGTGTTGAAGTAAGACTTTTGCTTTTTCTAAAGTATCCCTCGCTAAAGGGATGTTATTAGTATGGATATAACTATTAAACTGAATCTCCAATGGTTCAAGTAATTTAAGATTGCTCTCTTCTGCAACAAAACAATCCCATCGTTTTCTTTCTTCTTGAAGAAATTGGCTTATAGGTCTGATTAACCCTACGTCGTAATATTCATCATATTTTTGCTTAAATTGATATATTAGATTATGTGCGTCTCGAAATTTATTTTTTTTTGAGAGATCTTGATACTTTGATTTAATATTGTCAAAATCATCAAGAATTATTGATGCTAGTTTATCTGTTTCAAGAATTTTATATATTCTTGTTATAAATTCTTCTTGCTCACGAATAACAGAATCCATTTTTACTTCCAAAGCTAAGTTGATGATCCTTTCAGCAGCCTTAATTGCTTCGGGGTATCTTTTCATTATCAAGTGATTGTTTGCGATGACTTTTAGCTCATCCATTTCCGAAATTATAGCAAGTTTATCTTTTTTAATACTTGTAATTTTTTCCTCATTCTTCATCAACATCACCTTCCTTCAAGATTATTGGATTAGAATGGATTTTTTTTCTAAAAAGCATTTTCTAACTTATTTACAATGGTTTCATAAATATTCTGGGCATCTGAGATTTGTTTTTCTTCTAATTTAACATTAGCTTTATTAGTCATTTTGATAATTTTCTCTCTAAAGGCATCCTTCGTTTTACGGTATTCTTCCTCGACTAAATGCCATGTAGAATCAAGTTCGATTTCATTGATTTGCGTCCTCAAATCCTTTGCTTGAGCAAGAAGGTTTGGCAGATTTCCAAGGCTTTCATTAGTCAATCCCTCTTCAACCTGTTTGTATAATTCATTTAATTGGTCCTTTATTCGATTCGTTTCCTTGTTAATGCTTTCTCCTAAATTTTCATCCATTAAAATAATTTGTTTTGCCATAGGAATAGAATTTAAATTATATTCTTTTTCGTATTTTGATCTAAATTCACTCACAGTCCTGTGAGCTGCTCTATAATCTTCTGCTTCTATTTTTTTTTCGAATTCATCAATAACCGCTTTACACTCCTCTTCTATTTCTTTTAATTTCTCCTTCGCTTTAAGTTTAATCTTTGCTTCTTGTATAAAATCTTTTTGATCACGTTCTAGAGTCTCATCTTTAATTCTTTGGGCTAGCTGAATAATTTTGTTTGCTTGAAAAATCGCTTTTTCATAATCCTCTGAGATAAAATACTTATCAACATCATTTTTTAAGCGATTTATCTCTGAAATAATAGGTAATAAATTTGTCTCTACATTTAGAAGATGTTGGAGCAATTCTTCTCGATTGAAGTCCATTAATTCAAAGAATTCAGGAGGCTCAGATCCGGCATCAACTGTGATATTTCGCAATATTACTAATTCAGGGTATTCTCTAGAGAAAATTTGCCGTATTTGGGGAATGTGATTTTTTAGGCTTTGAGCCGCCTTTTTAGCAATCCAAACATACATTCTTTTTTGGTTAATCACATATACAGCGATGATGTCGAATAAATTGAAATGATTAAGTTCATTATCAGTTGAGAGCTCAATGAATTTGCCCGAGTAGGTTAACTTAAACACTTTGATATTCGAACTCATCTATACAAACATTAAGGTTCAATTATATTTCAATGTTCTTTAATTAATACTTAATATCTTCATTTCTAATGAGAAACAAAAAAAAAAAGAAATACTTGATAAAAAATAATTAGATTATTCATTCGCTTCAGGGTTCTGTCCGGATAGATCCGGACCGATCTTTTTGATCAGTTTATCGGGTTTCGAAGAAGGTGCCTTTGCGCTTGATTTAAGCATCTTCTGACTACGAGTTATTTCTTCTCGATAGGCGTCATTTATTGCGATTTCACGGCTCTCAATATGCCTACTTGGTGCTTTTTCTTTGTTGAGTGTTTTTCTGTACTTTCTTACATTTCTGACTTTCTTAGGGAACCTAAAAATTGTACGATATAGGTAGAAATATATTCCAACCGCTACAGTAATTCCAATCGCAATGAAAAGGATTGTTAAAGATAATACTAATTCCGCTTCTGGAATTATGGCTGACACAGTTATACTTAAACCTTCAATTTCATACTCATCCCCCGCAAAAGCAGTTATCAGAATTGTGAAAGATCCAACGGGTAAATTATCTATGGTAACTTCATAAACTCCATCTCCATCAAGATCGATTAAATTTTCGGTTCCAAATGACCAAGCGTATATAACTTCCGCACCTAATATTAACTCATCTAAATCGGTATTATTTAAAATCACTTTTAATGTCAAGCTCTCCCCTGGTCTCCTTATAAATCTGTCTTCTCCAGTTATTGTAGTAATTTCAGCACGATACCGTCGAACAACAATTCTTAAATCTTCAGTTTGATATTCAAAGTCGAATTTTTCAGCCGCAATAGTTATTATTTTTACACCTATATCTAAATCTGAGGAATTTATCATAATGCTATATTGTTCCAATGCTATATTTTCAGTTAAATTCCCAGAATAATCACCCGAAAGGGATAAATCAGCACCACCAATGAAACTCCCCGAAGTGTCTTGATACTTAATTGTGATATTTAGCATTGTTCCAATAGGAATATCTAAAGATGGATTACTTGTTCTATCTTCTTCATTTAAATATATCCGCAACTGAGTCAGTCTTTCCGTTACTTGTAGAATTGTTCGGATGGATTGTGGATTATAAAAGGTAATGTTTGCAATAACAGATAAATAGTCGATTCCTTGACCAATATCGGTTGCATTAATTAGAATACTATATTGTTCTAGGATTGGAACTTCTGGAATATCCCGAACATAACTCCCTATAATGACTTTTACGGATGCAGAACCTAAATGATCGAATTGAGCATCGGTGTACTTGACCGTCACATTTAATTGTTGCCAGATTTCCATGGTTATTAGCTCATCATCGAATCTTTCTGTTCCATTAATATAAAGCTGAATATTAGACTCCAGTTCATTAATAAAGATACGTATCGGGATTGATTGAGGGATATGTTTTGTAGCACCTACACTGATAATTAAGGTATATAATTTGCCAGGATCATAGCCCGGTCCAGAGGCATTGCATACTAAATTATACACTCCTTGCGAGGTACGAATAAATGAATAGTCTCCGACCCAGTCTGTAGAAAGAGAGGTTGGATCAATACCACCTCCAGTGTAGAATTCGGTGTAATTAAACTGGATTGTAAAGTTAGACTTATAAGGTACATCGGTTAAGAAATCATCATCAACGCTAATAGTAGTTTCTTTAATTATATCTATAATAATATTAGCTTGTGTATTAACATAATTTGTAGAATTAGCATAAACAGTTACCGTATTATTTCCAGCTAAGCCCGCTATAGTACCAAATTCTAATATATAAAATCCAGGAGCAGTTTCACTGAAATATTGAATAATGCTGGGATGCGTGAAATTGTATGTATAAATTGTTGCACCCTCAATGGCATCAAAATTCTCTAAATCGTTAAATGAAACTTTTAGAATTACATTTGTTCCTTCTAGGATATTTTCAAAGAAATTCTGTTCTGGACTTAATTTAGAATAATGAATAACTTGAAATGTCTTATAAATAATTCCCGTTTCATTCAAGCCATAAGATGAATGAGAATTATTCCAAGTTATGATTACTTCATACTGACCTTCTTCATAATTAGGTGGTGTTGAGGGTATTCTTATTGGATTGAACTTGACATACCCATTTGAATCTGGAAAAGCATATTGGCTTTGCTGTGTCCATAAAGAGCCATTTGGAAATCTAATCTCAAGTTGAGTCTGAGTATCCTGAATATAGGACGATATTAGAGAACTATCTCTAATTTTTCCGGTTATGTTCACGTAATCTCCAGATAAAAATTCATTATCTTGTTGCCAAGAGCCTGTAGAATTACCAAATATCGATACATCTTCACAATAATTAGGAGAAACGGCAGTAAACTTCCAGAATCCATCGGGAATCGAAGTAATACTATTGACGGGTATTGATATAATGCCTAGAATAGAGTCATCGCATAAATTAAGAATGTTAACGGATGGCTCTTCAGGCGTATAAACTGCATTAATAACCATGTCGCTTGGAAATTCAATTTTCATTTCTGATTCTGAATATCCTGTTGGAACTGCAATAAATCCAAAGAATTCCCAGTTCACAGCGCTGGCGTTCATTACTTCAAAGTAAGTTCCTAAGGACGCGGTTTCAGTTTCATAATTCGTTTCAGGAATATCCTTTAAAGCGTATAAGTTCAATTGAGAATTAAGTTCTACTGAATAAGATCCTAACACACCAGTATCAGTACAACTAAAATTTGCAGTGATTGGACTATTTTGCCAATCCCCCTGGAGGGTGTTTGTGCCTTTTCCCCAGTCAATATCTTGTACGACTGTTTGATTGACTCTCAAATCAAGATCAGAAGGAAGAGCTTCTGCTTTAGTTACCAATTCAAGGTTATCAAAATATAACCTCTGGTAGTCATCATTTGAGAAACCTGAATAGTTTCCACCTCCAATACATTCTAAATTGGCTCTAACTTTGACTAACTCGTTATTAATTGGACCACTAGGGAATACATTTGTATCATTTATCCAAATACTTTGAGGAATAGAAAAACTATGCCAAGCATTTACACCGAATTGCCTTAAAGTATAAGTACCAATTGAGTAGACCTTTATATTGTTTATATATATCGCAAATGCCCAAGAATTGAACCTTGCTAAATCATTTGGATATAAGTCAAAATTCAATGTAGCACTGGTCACCTTCCCTCTCGGGATTGAAATTGAACTATTCCACCAACAACGATCATCAGGATCATATGTTCTATAAGTGTTAGGCTCTTCAGGATAAGGTAAAACAGTTGGATCACCATCCATTCGTAATTCTAAGCAATCATGACCCCCAATACTACTAAGATAATTACCACTCATTGGATTACTTCCTAACCCTGTATCATTGAATCCAAAAGTCCAATTTTGGTAACTATTACTTATCCATGAGGTATCATCATCTCCCGCAGAAGGATCCCCATCATCGCTACCATAGGTAAAACTACCATTATTCCAATTTCGT
>Ga0180433_10001367_pt1 | contig 40831 bp, 52 predicted proteins | sample SS_ome_8_FD_132980 | JGI IMG/M metagenome (GOLD analysis project Ga0180433, IMG submission 132980) | Hypersaline lake sediment archaeal communities from the Salton Sea, California, USA - SS_1_D_1 metaG | ecosystem: Environmental > Aquatic > Non-marine Saline and Alkaline > Hypersaline >... | reverse complement strand
TCCAAAATGTATTGGAGGAGATAATGCGCGGGACTGAGTTACAAGCAATTTACATAATGTGGTTACGCCATATGAAGAGATTCTCAAGATCTAGAAGTAGAATTCTTGCAACAATAGTTCAACCTTTATTTTTCCTAACAATTTTTGGAGTGGGCTTTAGAACAGCTATAATTCCTGGAATGGCGGGAGATTATTTGTATTTCCTGGCTCCTGGCCTCATAACCATGGCTATAATGCTTTCTTCGATGTACACTGGCATATCGGTTCTATGGGATAGACAATTAGGCTTTCTTCAGGAAGTTTTAGTTGCACCAATTAGCCGAATTTCAATAATTATTGGAAGAACATTGGGAGGTGCAACAACCGCTCTTTTACAAGGATTTATAATTCTTTTTATTTCAATAGCCCTTGGTGTACCGATAGCAAGCATAACAGGTTTGTTTTTAGCCTTAATATTTATGATTCTAATTGCATTTACTGCAGTTGGTTCAGGTTTAATTATCGCTTCAAAATTAAATGATCATGAGGGTTTTCAAATAGTAATGAATCTTTTAATTATGCCTCTTTTTTTCCTATCCACAGCATTTTTTCCAATTGCTACTAATCCAGCTATTCCATCTTGGGTTAAATCTATTTCATACATTAATCCTTTATTTTATATGGTAGATGGTTTACGTGGAAGTCTCACAGGTCTAGATAATGCATTTCATCCTCTTTTTGATTTATTGGTAGTAATAATAATTTGTAGTGTTATGGTTGTGATAGGAAGTTACTTCTTTAATAAAAGTGAGGCTTGATTCTAAGTAGAATATCCAATAATTCGTTCCAAATGTTGTTTATTTATTGTTTTCTTAGAGAATGTGCGGAGGCTGTCCCCGTTGGTGTGAGTCTGAGAGTGGTTTCATTTTCAAATGTCTCAATCTCATATTCTAAAATTTCTGTTCTATCTTTTAAATCAATAGTTATTTTACTATCTTCAATCTTCCATTTACCACTAAGATCTAGATAATAACAGCAAGTATGATCGGGGAAAAATGAAACGACATCACCAAGTAGGCCACCACCAAACCAGGTTCCAATTAACTGTTCTTCTTCATTTGTTAAGTTACTACCACTTTCATTACATCCACTAAATATAACCGAGATAATTATTAGAATGGTAGTAAGAATCATAATATTATTTTTAAATATTTTAAATTTCATGATATCAATCCCTTGTTGCAACATATACAAAATATATATTCGATATATCTCTAAAATAATTTTCATCATTTGTAAAAGTCAAAGAAAAATCCTTTACATCATTTGATGCAAAATCTATTATTAAATATGTTTTTGAATCTAAAAAATTATCATCTCCATCATGGAATTTAATAGATACCCAAACCCTGCTTAGTCTCTCCCCGGCACTATTCCTAACAGAACCATTTATTTTATATGCATATACCCCGTCATTGTAATTAAAACTATCACCGATTACATTCTTGTTCTCGTCTTCGGCAATAATCGTATATTCAACCATTTCAACTTTATCTGTATCACCAATAAATTCAATTTTTCTTTCTAAGCACCCACCTAGAGTTGTTAATATAAGTAAAATCACTATTGAAATTGCTATTAAATTTTTAAACATAGTTTTAACCTTCTAGCGTTTTCATACTGTAGACCTATTCATCTATTTAAATTTCTCGATAAAATTTTTGTTTAATTGCCAAATTTTATTATATAATTAAGAAATATTTAAAAATTACTGAATAATAACAACAGAAACAAAATTATAATAGCTATTAATCCTATTAATAACGGTATTTTCCAATTTGAACCTATAACTATAGGAATCGGACCAATTAATAAAATCCCTCCAGATTTTATAGTTTTTTTAGGTTTTCTATGGTCAGTATCATATTGCGCATCAGTTGTTTTTGTTGATAAATAAACAAATTCATACATTGATATTATAATCGAAGAAAAAAGTAATAGGAATCCAAAAAAGGAAAAAATTCCAGACCCCATGAATATTGGAAAAATCAAAAAGACCCCTAATTCAAGTTCTTCATTAATCATTCCTAAAAATATAAAAATGAACGCTCCAACAAATAATGAACAAATTAAATAACGGATTTTATTCATAATCGCTCAATAGAATTCTTATACAATGTAATTGTATTTTGAATGGAGCTAGTTATAGTAACCGGTCCAACTCCACCTGGAACTGGAGTTATTTTGCCTACTTTTTCCTTAACCGACTCAAAATTTATATCTCCAGATATTCCTCCCTCTGTTTTTGCTATTCCAACGTCAATTATAAATGCATTTTCTTTGACATATTCTTTTGTTATAAATTTAGGTTTGCCAACTGCTGATATTAGTATGTCTGCATTGGATGAATAGAACTTTAAATTTTTTGTAAATATATGACAGATAGATACAGTTGCATTTCTATTTAATAAAAGCGCTGCTAATGGCTTGCCAACAACATTGCTATGATTAATTATTACAATATCTTTACCTTTAATATTTTCATTTTCATGTTCAATAATCTTTAAAACAGATAGAGGCGTACAAGGTATTATATATTCATCACCTAACAATGTTTTACCAATATTAACTGGATTAAATCCCTCAACATCCTTGGAAGGATTAATGGCACTTATTAAATTATTTTGAGATATATGACTTGGAACTGGATATTGAACCAATATTCCATGAATTGATTCATCATTATTTAGTAATCTAATACTATCTACTGTTTCCTTCTCAGTTACATTGTCTTTAAGTCTAGTATAAATGGTGTTTATTCCAACTTCCTTACATGCATTTTCTCTTAATTTTAAATATAATTCTGAGGAAGGATCATTGCCGATAATAACAGTTGCTATTGTAGGTTTTATTTTATATTTTCTCTTCAATTTACAAACTTCGTCATGCAATTCTTTTTTGATTTTTTTTGCTATAAGCCTTCCATCGATAATCTTTGAAGTCATAAAAAACAAAATTAGAATTATTATTATTAATGCTTGGGTTTTACACCAATTGCATAAAACTGCGGAAAAAAATTTAATTGAACTCCATCATCAAGTGATTTTAAAAATTCAAATTCCCATTGATCAATATCTTCTTCTGATAATCCTGCGTCTCTTAAAACCTTTATGTAAAAATCTCTAGAGTGAAGATAATATCTTTTATCCTCATCACATGACCATATCCTACTGTTACCTATACCTACTTTAGTATCCAGCCCTGCTGTAATAAATAGTTGACGTAATTTTCTACCAATATGGGGATCACCACCCTTTTTTCTTATGGCTTCTCCTGCAAAAATCCTATCAACTTTCACATTTTCAGGCCAATGTATCTTTCCGCCATAGTCTGGCTCTAAAGATGCAAGCACCTTCCCTCCAAATTTTGTTACACGTACCATTTCATTTAACAATATTTGAGGATTATCTGCCCACATCAATACTAAATTACATGTTACAATATCAAAAGAATTATTTTTAAAAGGAAGATGTTGTCCATTCCCAATCAACAATTCCGTATTTGAATATTCCTTCAGCACTTTTATTGCAACCTTAATCAAAGAAGATGAACCATCAATTGCAATAACCTTCCCCTTGGTTAGATGAGCAATATCTCTGGTAACTAACCCTGATCCACAACCAACATCTAAAACCAATTCCGCATCCTTTAAACCTACATCTAGATATAATGGAATTCTTTCTTCAGCAGTTTCTAATGCTTGTAAATCTAATTTTTTAATAAAATCTCTGAGTTCCTCGTCTGATCTTTTGTGAAATTTATCACAACTGTTTTTATTCATTTTCAAATAATAGTAAAAAATACTTAGGTATAATTTTTTTCTTTTTGATTTTTTTAATTATAACAATAAAGAAAGGAAAAAGAGTGGGTTTTTTTATTATTTTATTATCTTTTCTAATAAATCTTCACTTTTTCCCACAAAAATATATCCGTCACTAGTTTTTTTAATCAAACCTTCGTTTATCATGAAATCAAAGACTTCATCAGATATTTTTACTTGTTTTCCTTTATTGTTTTTAATTTTTATCTGCTTTGGTTCATCATCAAAAATGTATTCTAGCCCAATATCATCTATTATGTCTATTTTATGCATGATAATTTTCTCTCCTCATAATACCATTGTTACTTATTGACGTGATACTATTTATCAGTATTTTTATTTATAGTTATTGTGTAAAAATATCAAATTGTAATTTTATTTAAGATAAATAGCAATATTTACCTGTTAAAACAATTGTAATCGTAACCAATTATTTATCTGCACATTTACCTACATGTTCAATTACACTAAATATTTAAATATCTAAGCTACGCTTTAACTCTTTACAATAACCATTAGGAGGATGGAGAGAAATGGAAAATATGTTAAAAACAATAGGAAGCTGGCTGTTCTTAATAGGTGTTCTAATATCAGTTATTGTCGGTATCATAGTTGGTGCTAACTGGTACACAGATTCACAAGGATATGTTGCATTGATTCTTGCCGTTCTAGGATTCGTCGTTGGTTGCTTATCATTCTTTGCCGTCGGTAATATAACTCATGAAAGAGTTCCAACATTTCTAATAGCAGCATTACTTCTAGTAGGAATCGGGGCAACCTCACCATGGTTCGAACAATTGAATGTTATCGGTCCATATCTTGGTCAGATAGCAGGAATGTTAGCAATATTTGTTGCACCTGCTGCGGGACTGCTAGCAATAAGAGCCATTTGGGACGCTGGAAAAACCGAAGAAATCGAAAGAGTCATACCAAAAATACCCAAATAAATATCATTTATCTTTTCTTTTTTTTCTTTTTTAATTTTTTTTTATTTCCATACCTATTTTTAATAACTAATAACAATACAGCTCTTTGTGAATGGAAAAAATAATAATAAACCCAAATTTAATGATGTTACTACTGTTGATGAATATTTATATTTATTGCCGAAAGATGAAAAAGAAGAATTGAAAAGAATCAAAAAAATTATTTTATCCACAATTCCTGAAGCTAAGGGGAGAATCGCATATAAAATATGTGTATTTTCTGTAAATAAAGACTTAGTTGGTTTTGCATCTCAAAAAAATCATTTATCATTTTATACAATGAGTCCAAATTTGGTTAAAACAATTGAAAACGATTTACTAGATTTAGAAGTTTCAGGAGCCACAATTCATTTTTCTCCTAGTAAACCTATACCTAATAAGATTATAAAAAAGATTTTGAAAGAAAGACTAAAGGAAATAAAAAAAGTATGATGATAAATTTTTTTAAAAAAGGAAATATGAGAATTATTTATTAGTTAGAGGTTTTGCTAATTCCCATAGACTCTTGAACTTTTCATTTAGTACATTTACATCATCTAAGTTGACATAAGCAGTACCAACATATGATGGTTCGTTGCTTGTTTCAGGAAGGATCTTTATTCCATTTATTGCAAGTTCTTTTCCATAAACATAATTTCTCATTGTTCCTGATGTATTTTCAGTAAAGTATCTGATGTCCAAATTTTCAATATGAGCCTTTTGAAGTTGTTTAGCAATATCTAAATTGGTTTCAGTATCAATTATCAACTCAACTTTTATGTCTAGGTCTAAAAGTTTCTTAAAATAATTGATAAATGGCTCATCAAAAAGTCTTTCTCCACCGATTTGCATTCTTAGATAATCCTTTTTTTCCAAGCAATTGTGAAGTATATTATACAATATCCATTTACCACTGTATCTAAGGGTTACATTGCCGTTTCTTTTTATCTTTATGCCATATTTCTTAAAATTCTCATCATATGCCCTGGTATATTCAGACAAATGATTTTGTAAGGCATTGTAGGTATCATCTGCAATTACATTTTTTAAATCAGTTCTTACATCCTCCCAAATAACTCGTGGATGTACTGGAAGATAGCTTTCTCTTCCAAAATTTTCATCTGATTTTGCAGCAAATAATACTTCAGCAATCAGTCCGTTTTTAAGTAGCGACGCTCTTCCTGTTTCTAACGGCCGACGGGTAAGATTTGCTAATTCTTCTGCCGTTTTTAAAAACTCAGAAAATTCCTTTGGACTGTCAATAATCAATATTGTGTAATATGTTGCTGCTTCTCTAGGACGATCTACCTTCATCCTTTCAAACATCATTTCAAAATCTTGAATATGATCAAGTTTTACTTTAGATTTATATTCACCATATCCCATCCTTGAACACCATCCATTAAGTCTAATTGACCTAATAATCTAAAATTATATCGCTCTTATATAGATTATGGATGCACAATTACATGCATATAAAACAAAATTTCAATTTTTATTTTTAAAGTTTTTCTCCTAATAATTTTAAGATTATATCAAATTTTTTGATTTCATTAGAGCCATATTTACAAAAATTGTTTTGATAATTTCCTACCTCAATTTCAGGCAATATAATGTAAGAAGGTCTACTGCCATCTATATAAATTGTATTATTTGCAACATTGTATGATTCGTTTTTGTATATTCCATCTTTGGTATTTGGATTATTTAAAAATCTTGGATAATTAGATGAAGAAACTGCCACTCTTATTTGATGTCCGATATTCCAAATATATGAAGTACTCCATAAATCAACCTCGACCTCATAGACTTTTCCAGGTTCAATAAATTCCCAATGATCTGAACCATTACGATTTCTCATTCGAAGAATTCCATCAGTAATTAACATTGAACGTCCATCGGGGTAAACATCAGTTAATTTTACAGTAAAATCAGTATCCGGGCAATCAGATGAAACATGTAATATTGCCTTAATTGGTCCAGTAGCTTCGAATGGATTTTCCAATACATTACTAGTAAAAATAAGGACATCTTTCCTTTCCTCTAATTCAGATTGATCATAAGGACCTGCTTTCATATTTAAGTTCTGCCCACCAATTGTTGGAACAGGATTGGCCGGATCATATGAATAATTAATTGTTGCATAATCATCTGGCATATCAGTACTAAGCAATCCATCTTCATGGAAATACCAATACTCTTTATTTGCAGGTATTGGCCCTTTGTCGGCAGATCTCCATTCATTTCCTGGAGCATTTTTATCCTCAATATCACCCATTACATAGTAAGATACTGCAGGCCATTTATCAAAACTTTTTCCTCTATTCATAGTATATTGGTTAAGTAAATCCCTAAATTCTCTCAATGCCCACCATCCTAAGGAATTCTTTGGATATGTCAATTCTCCCTGATTTTGTTTGATATAACCCTCATGTGTCCAAGGTCCAATAATTAATTTTGATTTATCAATTGCTCCTTCCCCTCCAAGTTCTTGATAACCTAAAAAACCATCGATTATTCCTTGGAGAAAGATATCATACCAACCCCCTAAATGAACTGCTGGAACATTGACATCCGTCCAATTATCTTCAAGTGAAACATTTGTCCAAAAACCTAACGAATAATTTTCATTTTCAAATATTTCAGGCAACACATAAGTACTTCCTTGGCCTTCCAACCAACCTTCAACCAATGCTTTTCTAAACTGGCCACCTTGAAATATAGCGTGTTTGTGTAGATTTGGAGTTGCAACCATTATAAATTGACCTGCAAGTTCTTGAGGGTTAGCTCCAGCCATAAAATATTGATTGATTCCAAGAGCTGAAGGACCTGCAGTTACAATTTTTCCATTACTCCAAGATTGATTGGCAATCCAAGCAAGTGTATCAGGACCATCGGTGTGAGAATTTCTATATACTGTATCTATTCCTTCAGATGCATGTCTTCCCCTCATATCCTGAACTACTGTTGGCCAACCTAAAAGTGAAAATAAAAATCCTAATGATTTCAGATCAGTTTTGTTGTAAGGCGTTCTTAATAAAATTGTTCCATGGGGAAAGAACCTAAATATTGGTCTATATACATCTGTTGCAAGATGTATACCATCTCTCATTTCTACCATATATGTTTTTCCAAAACATGCAGGTAAAATTCGTTTGATGTCAATTTTTTCATTAATAACAGTACTAGACTGTGTTTCTATTACAAATAAAGATGGTGATAATATTATTATTGAAATTATTAATCCAAAGATCTTCTTCATAATTTTCCCCAAGAAAAATATACAATAACTATCATTTAATCTTTACTAATAAAAATAGGTAATCAAGGTGTTATGATATTATTAATCTTTTAAATAATATCAAACACTTGATTTGTTTAATTTTTTTTATTTAATTTAGTTATTCAAGGACATGAATGTTTTTCTTTTTACAGATATCCTTTAGCACTCTAGGCCATACTGTGACACTAACCTCTCCTAAATGAGCTTTCCTTAATAGTAACATTTGAGTTCGTGATTGTCCAATTCCTCCACCAATACTTAGAGGAATTTCACCATTCATAATCATAGTGTGATATGGTTGATTAAGAAAATCCATTTGACCTGACATTTCAAGTTGTTTTACAAGAGTGTCTTTTGTAACACGTATGCCCATTGAAGTTAATTCATGTCTACGTTGAGTTAGATGATTCCAAACCAATATATCTCCGTTTAGACCATGCATGGGTCTGCCATCTGAAGAGGTTGTTTCTGTTATCCAATCATCATAATCTGCTGCACGCATTTCATGTGGATAACCATCTTTTAGAGGCAAACCTATTCCATAAATAAAAACTGCTTTGTGCTCTTTTATTATTTCAGTTTCACGTTGTTTTCTTGGAAGATCTGGGTACTTATCTAATATATCTTCAGCGTGGATGAATTTAAGTTCTTTTGGAAGGTTGGGAAATCTATCATCTTTTAGTTGAGGGTATAATTTTTGTACCATATCCTCCGCACCTGTTAAGACCTTCCATATTTTTTTAACAACATCGGTTAAGAATTCTAAATTCCGATCTTTTTCGTGTATAACACGTTCCCAATCCCACTGGTCAACATAAGAGCTGTGATCATGATCAAGAAAATAGTCCTTTCGTACTGCTTTCATGTCAGTGTTAATTCCTTCACCAACATCACAGTTGTATTGTTTTAAAGCCCAACGCTTCCATTTTGTTGCAGCTTGAACAACAGAAGCATGTATTTGTTTTTCTAATCCAAGTCCACAATAAAAATCAATAGGAGTTCTTGAACCATCTCTATCTAACATGTCGTTCATTCCACTTTCAACTTCGACAATAAGTGGGACTTGAACCATAAACAAATTCAGCTCTTTACTTAAATTTTTCTCAATATAATCTTTAATAGCATAAATTGCCTTTTGGGTTTCTTTTACGTCAAGGATAGATTTATAATTCCTTGGGAGAATTTTTTCCACTTCATCATAATTGCTTATTCCTGGTCCAGCTAGGTCTGCTTTTTTGTCTAACATAAGAAATGCCTCATTTCCAGGCATATAAAATGGGTTATTTAACCTTTATTCCATTTTATTTATTATTTAAAAAATAATTGACAATAAAATTAAAAAAATAGGAGAGTTCTAGAGCAGAGGTAAATCATTCCCCGCTTGGATTAATTTTTAAATAAAACAATAAAACCTTTCCATTTACCTCTCTAATAGCAGTATTGTCCTGATGTTGCACTTCTATTGTTGCGACAATTTTACCAAATCCTAATACCATCTTTGATTCAATATTAACCAAACCCTCGGAAGGTATATTGTCTAAAATCCCCGTAGTTTGTCTACCCGCCAATATTATTCCACCGTCAATATTAATGTTCCAATTAACATTGGTTGCAGCGACCTCTCCTTGATTTTCAATCTCAGCATTAATATTAAACAATCCTCCCTTAACCAGTCCTATTTTTATGTTAGCTGATTCAAGAATATGTATGGTATGAGGTTCAGACCAACCACTTTCAGAACCCATTTCATCTTTAAGATTAACCCTTATTTCATAATTTCCTGAGGTTGACCATCTATAAGTAGCACATACAGTATCTCCAGAAGAGTAAGGTCCTGTCCATTCTGTGGTTGTTTCATCTCCCCAGTCCCATTTACAATAGATACTATCATTTTCTGTATCAAAAACATCGATACAGAAATTGCAATCTTCTCCGATTTGAGCTTCATCTGGACCAGATATATTATTTCCATTTGGTGGAAAATTCTTTGGACAGTGTATTATAAGAGTAGGATCCCCTAATATTGTCATCCCATAAAACCAACTAATATCAGTGTCATCATATGGGTATTCATAATCAAACCATTCTTTAAATGCAGTCCCAAATGATGAACCGTTGCCTATTGGCTCATAGAAATATCTAAAATCAAGCATTGAACCTGTTTTAGCACTTCCAACAACAGTTAATGAAGGGGTATCAGTATCAAGAATGTAAGCATATCCAAGACAATTATATTCAGTAAATCTCAGTGAACTACAGCAAAAGAGATTGTAAAACAAGGCTTTTGGTGGGGCACTACGTATCTCATCATTTGAAGCCCAACCACCTATTGAAAATGAATGGCCTTGAGAACTTGAGTGACATGCAAGTTGTATAAATTCATAAGTAGAAGTAATTCTGTTATTTACATAATCGTCCCTATCAACATCTGGGTACCACACGGCCTCATAATCTTCATAAGCATAACCTATATCATGTCTAAAATATTCAATGTATGCCCAATCTTGCTCAGTATAAGATAACCCATATAATGTTTGATTTGTTTCACCGCTCCAAAAATCATAGACCTTTGAGAAATATTTTTTAAGAGTAGTGATCTCATCTCCAGGGATATTTGAAGCATCTATTCTACCAACAAAAATCTCTGGTGCAGTATCACCAGAACCATCTGTGTGTGTGTCATACATCTCATCGCTATCTGTATCAGTCCATAGTCCGTCAAGATCCATTAAATAAAGATCACATGGAAATTCTGCGACCCCAGAAAAATCATTTTCATGATGAAACCATTCAGTTGGTAAATTTCCTATCAGTACACTTCCTATAAGATTGTATCCCTCATCCCAATAGAAAATTAATTGATTTTTTAGGTCATCAGGAGTTACACCTGAAACCTGAAAAAGTATCGTATCATAACCAAATTCTCCTAAAGTATTGTTGTAAACTTCAATTTCTTCTGATAGTTCATCAATTAAATCATTTTCAATAAAAATAATAATTAATGGAGAATCACCTCTATGAGAATCTGAAATTTTTTGTAGTACGTATGGATTATCTTCTATACTATCTAAATAATCTTGAAAAGTACCAACCGGCTCAATTTCTTTTAGAATAGGAATATCTCGGTTTTTATAATTTAAAATTACATAATCATTTTGAATATTGTTACTTTGAGTAGCCGGAGATATACTTATTGCAAATAATAAGAAGGTAACTAATATTAAGCTTACTTTTTTTATATATGACCTTATAATCATATTTTGCCCCCTAAAAAATTATCAATAAGAGGCTATTTAAACTTTTTTCATTTAAAAAATAAAAAAATGAAAAAAAAGAACAAGATTAATAGATGATTTTTTTAAAAAATTTTATACTTCAATCCGGTCAAGTAATGAACTAATCATAAGTGGTAGAATTAAGGTTGCATCACCATTTATTGTAACAGAATCTGCTGATTCTTTAATTTTACCCCAAGAAATTGCTTCATGAGTTTTTGCACCACTTAAACTACCATCATGTTCAACAGCTGTTGTAATGTAAACAGCATAATCAAGTCCGCCTTTAAATTGATTCCACCATATCGTATGATGTTTTGATATTCCCCCCCCAATTATTAATGCACCTGTTTTATTTGCTTCAAAAACAATATCTGAAAGCTCTTGCTCGTCTTGGAATAAATCTATCGTGATATTTCTGTGATCCTGATAATATGACCATAGATGTAATCCCACAGCACCATCAGTTATACCTGGTATATACACAGGAATTTTATTTTTCCACGCCCAATATACAATAGAATTCTTAGCATGTTTTTCATTTGATATTCTTTTTCCAACCTCCCAAATAAAATCCTTAGTAGAAGATTTATTTTTATTTCTAAAAATATCTTTAATAATCGGTTGAAGTTTTTTTTCAAGTATTATTCCATAATTTTCAAGAGGGATAAATATATTACCGAGCCTATAAACATCCTTTTTGTGAAGTTCTTTATCATCAGCGATAAATGAGCCATGGTAGTAATCTTTCCATATACGGGCAATATCATGATCAAGCGTTCCTGTTGTGGTAACTACACAATCAACTAATTTATGTTTAAGAAGATCCTTAATGACACCTCTACAACCTGTTGCACAAATACAAGCCGGAAATGAAAGAAAAGAAACACAATCAGAATCATTTTGTATCTTTTCAAGAATATCTACTCCCATCGAAACATTTTTTGCTGAAAAACCTCCGGATTTGAAATATTCTAAAATTAAATCATCCGTTTTCATCCCTCTTTTTAGTCTAATGTCCTTAATTGGGGAAGTTTTTAACTGTTTACTCATATTTCTCCACTCAATTTCATTGAGATATATATCTTTAATTAAAAAAGATTTTACATTAGTATATTTAAGTCAAATTTTTAATCATGACTCAAACTAGCTCAATTTGTTTAAAAAATAAATGAATTATATTCCAAATAGCTAGTTATTTACTTAAACCTAAGAGAAATTTGATAATTAAAAATCCATTTGGAAATTTATTTAGAAAACATATGAATTCCTTTATATTAACTGGGAAAGATTTATTTTTCGGTATCTTTATTGGCATCGTAGTATGTTTGCTTTCTGCACCTATCTCGTCTTTAACCCAAGCTTCAATTATATAATCCCCTTCTTCAGTGTATGAATGTGTTAGTTCAATTTCTGAACCTGATTCATATGGGCCAAATTCATCGACTATTTGACCATCACCCCAATCTATCCAGTAATAAATGTTATCTTCATTATAATCTGTTGCTGAAAACTTAAATGTCAATTCCTCTTCAGATTCGCCCTGATCTGGTCCTATTATGCTTGGTGCTTCTGGAGGATTATTTCCAACTCTCACAGTAAAATAAGACCAATCACTTTCTGAATCTGCTTCATCTTTGGCCTTAACCGAGATTGTATATATTCCATAATCAGACCAAAAATGTGGCAGTTTAACTTCCTCGCCTGAGTCATATGGTCCGATCCACTCTTCTATTTCACCATCGCCCCATTCTATCCAATAATAAACATCATCTTCTTCATAATCTATAGCATAAAATGTAAACTCATCATCTGTTAGTACACTGTCATATATTAATACTTTAAAAGCATCTATGCCAGCTTCAACCGTTGAGGGACGTCCAGTATCTGAAGCTTCAAAACGGACTTTCATTTCGTCGGTTAAATCAACAAAATCATTTACTAAAAAGCTGTATTTTTTCCACTCTATTGGTTGTGGGGTTGTAGGGCCAATAGTATCAGCTAAAACCCAATCCGAACCATCATTATCTGAGATATATATGTTAAAATAGTCATTATTTTTCCAATATCCAAAATTGTTAGTATACCAACATGCATAGTTAACTATGGCATTAACGCCCATAGATACATCAAAAGTTGGCGAATCCAAATAAGTATATCCATTATCTACATCAGAATCATTATCCTTATTCTCTGTTAGAAAACATTTTCCAGAACCATCATAATCTGTTGGTGGATCACCCCTATCACCGCCTCCAACAGGTATTCCACGCTCCCAGCCGCCACCTGAAGAATGATTCTCTACGGTCCATCCCAGATTATCCTCAAAATTATCATGAATTACAATGGTGTTATATAGATGTGATTCGCTAAATAATTCCTTATAATGGGGGCCATTAATTATAGGATCATCAGGGCCCTGATTTCCTATTCTCATAGTATATTCGGTCCAAATACTTTCATGCCATTTATCTTTTGATTTGGCCATGATTGTATATTTTCCATTAGTTGTCCATTTGTGTTTTAATGTTACCTCCTCCCCCGATTCATGCGGACCAGTCCAACCTGTATTAGTACCATCGCCCCAATCAACATAAAGCCATATATTATCATCCTCGGGGTCATCTGTTACAAATGTGTATGAATATTCAACTCCTGTGTCCCCAGAACTTGGACCAGAAATTTCAGGAGGGTTTTGTTGATTCCCACCTGGAAATTTTATAATTTTAAATTCATCAATTATGCCATCAAAATAATCAGTTGAATTATAACTATGTTTTCCAATCTTTACTTTATTGAATTCGTCAGCATCAAAAGAACATACCCATTCTGTGATACTAGTATCAAGTTCTTCATCAATATATAATTCTACAGTTGGATTTGCAGAAATTCCATTGTAAATGAGCTCAACATTATGTAAATCACCATCATTGTAAGTTCCTTCTGATGTTAAAGTTAGACCACAACCCAAAACACGAATTAAAAATTCTAATTTTCCATCACTTTTAAGCTGGATAATTACACCTGGATTAAGACTACTTGATTCACTAGCACCAAAAATGATACCATCAGAGGAGGATTTAAAACAAAATGAAAAAATTAAATCATCTGTTTTATTAAAACCTATAGCATTTGTTGCATATTGATCAAAACTAACATAATCATCTTGGCCATCAAAATCAAGGGCAAAACCAGAACATCCTTCTGTTACCCAAGATGCACCATATATTGTTCCATCATATTCATGTTCAGATGAATCGTAAGCAGTACTTCCATAACCTTCATCGAATTTCCAATATGCATTAATATAATCATCATCTGAAAAATACAATTCATTGAAATAATAATCTTTATCTTTAGATATATCTTTAAATGATGACATACCTGATGAAAAGCTTAGGACAAAAAACAATAATACGATTCCTAAGACTGTCCCCTTTCTAACTATATTACTTATCATTTTATTTTCCCCATTAAAATATAGGATATTCTATTAATAAATATTTCCTTTGATTATGTTAAAGTATAAATTATAAAAAAAGTTAAATATTTTCTTTAAATTTCTATATAAACATTGAAAAAAATTAAAAATGACCTTTAAGTTAAAAAACTCTGTTAAAGAATTTTTATGTCATTCTCTAACTTGTATTAAGACAAAGAAAATTTAACATAATCTAATTAATAAAAGTTAATAAAAAGAAAAAAAGGGGCTGGAGTTTTATATTCCTAATATATAATTTAGGATTGGAACTAAATTTGGAAAGCGCTCAAATAACCATTTTAATATTGGAAAGTTGAAATAAAATGATTTACTTTTTGAAACAACAAATTCTAATGTAGTCCAGTCACTTTCCGCTTCACGAGTGTCTATTGCTTTTGCTTTGATTGTATATTCTCCTTGTTCCTCATAGGTGTGGGATGCTTCTTCTACTACAGAAGAATAATCTGTTTCTATAGATGTTCCATCTCCCCATTCTATGAAATATTTAATCTGGTTTTCATCAGGATCATTTGAAGTAAATGCCCAAGTGAATTCTTCATTTGGTGGTCCACTATGTGGACCATAGATATCTGGTGATGTTGGCGGGCCGTTAGGCTCTTTCTCTGTTGTAAAACTCCAAATTGGCCCAGTAGACGTCAGTCCTCCACTATCTTCAGCAACAATCTGCCAATAATAGGTCGTGTCTAAGACCATTGTACCGGGATCATAACGAGTGTGACTAACTTGATCGACTAGTGGAGGGGGACTACTTGTACCAAAATATACATCAAATGTTAAAGGATCACCCGTATTTGGATCATTACAGGTCCATCTGATTAAATAATCAATGTAGATATTATTTTCTCCATCCTCTGGATCAGGATTACTTGGAGAATTAGGTGGAAGGTTCTCTTCGGTTGTAAAACTCCACACTGGCCCATTGGTTGAATAATCATATTCATCCCATGCAACAATCTTCCAATAATATTTTGTTTCAAAATCTAGAATATCAGGAACATATTTTTTTGTAGATTGATTACTCTTGACTTTTGGTGGTGGATTAGCCTCACCAAAATAGACATCATATGTTACACTATCACCATTAGGATCACCACCCGTCCAGCTTAGTTCTACCTCTATAGGTACATCGTTTTCACCATTCTCCGGACTTGGATCACTTGGTGTATATGGTGGTGAATTTATAAAAGTTGTAAAATGGAAAACTGGGCTGTAAATATTATAAACTCCATCTGAAACAGATACATACCACCAGTAGGTGGTCCCAAAATCACTAAAATTCCCATTGGTTTGACTGTACGTTCCATTTTCAATGCTAATATTACTTCCAAAAGTTTGCCATGAACCACTGCTGTTACTATACCACTCAATCGTCATTTCATCCCCATCAATATCACTAACAGATATATTCAGCTCTGGGGGAAGCTCAATATCAGTACTCCCATTGGTAGGATTTTCGTCAAAAATCTCTGGCATTCGATTATATCTGCATCTTGCATCAGCAATTAAAGGAGGAGTTTCGTCATTTTCCCCATTTTTAAATCCTATGCTATAAAATTCATAATAACCTATTCCATTTGGAAAGTCAAAATCCCAACTCCATGGATAAGATGTATCTGGATTACTAATATCTTCCCATATTGACCAATTTATTCCACCACCTGTTTTATAATTAATACTAATGTCATCCCAAGCACGGCCATCACTGGTCAATTGATAGTTGTCATATTGCTGAAAAGCAATGGCAAAGTTGCTATTTGCTGGCGATGAAAAATCAGGATCATCACTTATAGTATAATCAAATTGTGTAAAAGTCTCTGTATTTAATTCTGACTCTGAAATTATTTCATACCAAGTGGTACCATCATTTGTAAATGCCACAACGTCATATGGACCAAAATTCGTCCAACTATCTGGTGCTTCATTTGCTTCATCTCCCCATTCACGTTCCCAAAATTCAATGCTGATTTCTGTTGCATCAGTGAAATCAATATTTGTATAAATTACATTGAGAGCAGCATCACCTTGATTTGTATCATCATCATCCATAGCACATGAATATGCACCGCTATGAGAAATATCCCAGTCCCATTGAATGCGTGCATCCCCGCCTGTTTGAAAAGTATTCCATAAACTTGTATTTTGAATACCTGTTATGAATCCCTCAAAAATCGAAAATTCTTGTATTCCTGACCAACTGCTATTATCCTCGCTCCATCTGTAAAATAATCGGACACCATCTAGATCATTTGGTCCTGTCGCAGTAATTGTTAAAGGTGAAGATTGTATATTATATGGAGTAATATCATTAACATAAGTATTAATTTCTAGTAAGGGTGATGATATGTTATTTATATTTCTTAACTCTAGTATCCCTGTAACGGGCATTACTGTAGCAACAATTAATAGCAAACAAACAAAAATTCCTAAGATTTTATTTTTCATGTGTAACCCTCTATTATGATTTTAAATTTCCAAATATTATAATATCATATTTCGACAAACCTTGGAGACTTTTAAAAATAAGATGTGCAAGCGGGAATCGTTCAAACAACAAGTCTAATAGATTAAAGTTAAACGCTTTGTTTAGTGGTACTACAATCTCTCGTTCTGACCATTCGCCATAATAACCAAATTCATCTTTTGCTCGTGATTTTATTATGTAATTACCAGTTTCATTCCACTTATGCTCTCTAGGAAATATCTCACCAGATGAAAATGGTCCAATATCTGTTTCTACATTGCCATCTCCCCAATCAATATCATAGCTTAGATTATCACTTTCGGGGTCAATAGATATAATACCATATTCATAAAATACATCTGGAATTCCTCGAACTTCTCCATAAATAGTTGGTGGTTCTGGCGGCTTATCTCCTATTCTAATATGATATTCTGACTGATCACCTGGCTTACCATGAGTGTCTATTGCTACTGCAGTTATATTATAATCATCTTTTGTATCCCAATCATGTGATATTTCAACTGATGTATTTGATGGATAGTAATTGGTTTCATCTATAGTACCATCATCCCAGTCTATTTTGTATTTGATATTTTCATTTTCTAGATCATATGCTTTGAATGTATATGTTATTTCTTGATTAGTGTCCCCATATTTTTGACCGGATATTTCTGGCGATACTGGCGGCTGATTGCCAATTCTAACAACATGTTTTGAAGAATGACTATCATGCCAAAAGTCTTGAGATTTAGCTACAATCTCATATTTATCATCTTCAACCCATGTATGACTAAAAACAACTTCTTCACCAGATTCATACCATTCGTTAAATTCCTCATATGTACCATCGTCCCAATCAATATACAATTGTACATCCTCCCCTTCTGGGTCATTAATTACAAAGGTAAAATCATATTCTACTCCTGGTTCTCCTTTGTCAGGACCAGATATACTTGGCGGATTTTGTTGGTTCCCACCAGGATATTTTATAATTTTAAATTCATCAATTATTCCATCAAAATAGTCTGATGAGTTATAACTATGGCTTCCAATCTTAGCTTTATTAAACTCATTAGCTGTATAAGCACAGACCCATTCAGTAATACTAGTATCAAGTTCTTCATCAACATATAATGTTACCGTAGGATTTGCAGATATACCGTTATAAATAAGTTCTGCATGATGCCAAGATCCATCATCATAAGTTCCCTCAGATGTTAAAGTTAGACCGCAACCTAAAACCCTTATAATAAACTCTAAGGTCCCATCATTTTTTAAGCTAATTACCGCACCTGGATTAAGACTACTAGATTCACTAATACCAAAAATAATACCATCCAAGGAGGATTTAAAATCAAATGAAAATATTAAATCATCTGTTTTATTAAATCCTAAGGCACTTTTTGCGTAATTGTCAAGACTAACATAACTATCTTGCCCATTAAAATCTAATGCGTAATCTGAATCATGAGCAACCCACGTAGCTCCGTATATAGTTCCATCATAACCATGTTCAGAGGAATCATATGCAATATTTCCATTGCCTTCATCGAATTTCCAGTATCCATTAACATAGTCATCATTCAAAGGAAAGTTCATCGAAGCATCTTCCATTGATTGATTGCTATTATTCCCACCATAGCCATGTATACTGGATGTAATACTCAGCCCTATGAATAATAAAACTATTCCAAAAACATAACTTCTTCTAAAGATTATATTCTTCAAATTTTTTAGCCCCCTATAAGTTACCTTTTTTACTCTTATCTTATATAATTCTTATTGAGATTAGATTATTTAAATGTTTGTCAATAAATATATGTTAATTCTTTAAATAATAATTGAGTTACTAAATAATTTAAAAAGAGTTCTTAATAACACATATTTCAATTTAATTTCACTGTGAGAATTAGGCGCCGTCTGCCGGCATAGTGATTATAGTAACATTTTTAAGGCATTAATATATTTGCTTTTTTGATTATTATGAGGTATCAAGAAGATAAAAGGTTGAAAATAACTAAACAAAACCTGATTAATGATAAATCAATATCTAAAAAGAATAAAGATACAATTCTTACATTCCTTGATGAATTAGCTGCGCAAGGTACCACAATTGGTAGAATACAAAAATATTGTTATTATCTTATTAGAATTGTAAAAATTCTTAAAAAAGATTTCAGTAAGGCAAATAAACATGATATTGTAGATTTACTTAATACAATTGAAACAGCAAAGGTTAGGGGAGGATCTCGCAAAGGCAAAGAGTTAAGTGATTGGAGCAAACATGATTATAAAGTAGTTATTAAAAAATTCTACAAATGGTTAAGAGTAAGTGAAGGTCAAAATCTTGGTGTAAGGGAATATCCAGATGAAGTAAAATGGTTTTCAATAACATTTCCACGTAAAAAAAGAAGAAAACCTAGAAATCTATTGAATATTGATGATGTTCAAAAAATAGTAAATTTAGCTACAAATACTAGAAATAAATTATTTGCTAGATTATTATATGAAACTGGCGCAAGAATAGGGGAATTATTATCATTAACATTAGATGGAATAACATTTGATGAACATGGGGCAACAGTACAAATATTTGGTAAAACAGGCGAAAGAAAACTTAGGATAATTGACAGTGTACCTTTATTATCTGCATGGTTAAGAGATCACCCTGATAGGAATAATAAACAAGCATTGTTATTTTGTGGTCTAAATGGATCCAATCCTGGATATGATTATTTTAGAATTTTACTTCATAAATTAGGTAAAAAAGCACAGATAAAAAAACCTGTTAATCCACATCATTGGAGACACTCAAGGGCCACCGCTTTAAGCAAATATTTGACAGAGGCACAGCTTTGTTATTACATGGGTTGGGTGCCAGGTAGTAGCCAACCAGGTACTTATGTTCATTTAAGTGGTCGTGATATAGACGGGGCAATATTACGCATGAATGGAATTGAAATAGAGAAAGAATCCATTGAGAAGAAAGATCCAATTACTTGCCCCAGATGTAAAGCAGTAAATGACAGTTATGCTAAATTCTGCCTCGATTGCGGTCTTGCATTAGATTATAAAACCATAATGGAGTATGATCAGAGAAAAGAACAAGCAACAAAACTAGGGTTTGATGTTCAATCATTAATTGAAGATCCCGATGTATTGACTAAAATAATGAATATTATAGCAAAGGAATTTACCAAAAGACAACAGCAATAAAAATAATTTATAAAATAGTATTACTTTTTTAAAAAAATTTAAAAAACATTCAAAAATGCATTCAAAAAATTTGAAAACAAAATTTTTTTTTAAAAATTTTTAAAAATCTCTACTCCTGTAAAACGCAATAGAAAAACTTATATGATAGTTTATTTTATTAAAATGCGGAGATGGGGTAAGTTAAATCAGAAATTGTTTAATTTAGAGTAGATTTAATGTCCCATCGTAAAATAAAAAATATGGATAGAGATCAGCAAAAAGCTGTTTTTGCAAATATTGGTAAAGCTGGTAAACCCAAATCGTCTTCTTATAAACCTCCATCTTCTTATAAACCTGAAGGAAAACAAATTGCCCAGATACTCCACTTTATTTTTAGAGATCACAGAGGCGATTTTAATAAATAAGACAGAAAATCAAATATCTAAAATTAAGCCAAATCACCAAATTTCTGATGAATTACGAAGTTTTAGAGATGAATATGCCCCAAATTTAGATTTCAACGATCCGAAATTATTTATGATTTTAATTGAAAAATTTGCTGAAGTTAAACAAAAATCGGGGGAGTAATCCTATGATAGTGTTAAGTGAAATATTTTTATTTTTTATTGCCTCTTCAAGTAGAAAAGAAGTCAAAGTGGTTTTCATAGATGGTCCACTTGATAATGGAATGGTTAGATCAATTCGTGGTCGAATTATTGAAGAATCAGAAACTAGCATAACGATTGAAAGATCCAATGGAAAAATCACCATTGGAAGAAATTTTATTGTAAAAATTGAAGATTGGGCGTGTGGGAGGACTAGATTTGACTACTAAAGATATTTCTGCAAAAAAAATCCTTGATAAATGGGCTACACAGATACTAAGAAAAAAAGCTATACGAGAAAAAAACAAAGTTTCAATGCCTAATCAAGATTTTGCAGAAGATTATCTACCAGAAAAATATGATTTAGATATTGTATTGTGGATTCCCCCCAAAGATTGTATAAGATTAGAGTTTGAAAATGATGACTATAATACAAACCTTCGATGCATCAGAGAATGTGAAAGTGCAGCAAAGGCTCTTGGTTTTGATTACTGTATTTCTGAACATAAAGGTGGTAAATCACCTTATTTCAACATGTTCAACATTACTGGGATTCCAGTCAATGAAGATAACCCATTAGCAAAAAACCTTCTTATAGACTTAATCCTGCCTAATGTCGTCAAAGAAAGTTTAGACAGATCGAATTTAGGTTGGACATTAAGCCCAGTTATAGGACATGAACATTGGAAAAAGAAATATAAAGGTGCTATTCACAAAATTATAAGGGGAAAAAATCCTTTAGAACATAAGAATGAATATCCAAAACAATTATTAAAACAAATTAAGAAATCAAAAATCTATTTTAAACATGATCAAGTACAGATTCAACAGAATTACAAATGGGTTAATGATTTTTTAATCAACTATTGCACATTGCATAAGCTACCAATTGGCAATCGTAACCATGTAGTAGAAAAAAATCTTGCTGTTCTAATAATACATCATAAAGATAGGGACAAGATAATATCAAAGTATCTAAAAGTACAGGAGAGAAAACACGACAGTTTAAAGGGATGGTTAAATAAAGTTATCAAAGGGGAAATAACACAGGTAAGCCCTTTAGAATTAAGGAAATATATTGAAGAAAACAAAATTAATTATAAAATACCAATAACAAGTAGATTACAATCCTTAGAAAAGACAAAACCATTAAGCCAGACAATAAAAGAATTAGTGACATTCTCTCCGGCATAAATGCCGGAGCTTCTTATTTAGCAGGGTTGGTTGTCGAAGAAAAGCCATTTAATGTTGACTGTTGAAACTGGTGTTCACGGACATAATTGATCACTGTTTCAGCATCTGCATCACCTACAGTTCTATAGAATTTCCCAGGACTCCAGAAATGCCCTTTTGAGTATCTGCGTCGAAAAATTGGTTTCTGTTTGAATAATTCCCTAGAACTAGCTCCTTTCAAAAGATGGAATGCTTGAGATATACTCATGGTTGTTGGAATTCCTACAACAGCATGAATATGATCGGGCATCACACTTAATTCTGTGATGGTAATGTGATGACGTTTGGCTATTTCATACAAAATTTTTTCACAAAGGTTTTTATTCTCCTCTTGCCTAAACATGTTGTACCTGTACTTGGGACACCATTCCAAGTGGTACAGGTTTTGGCCAATACTATGGCTACCGCTAATAAGATTCATTATTTTGTTGCTCCTGAGTAGGTATTCTACGACACCCGCTTATTGCGGGTGCGCCTACCCAGGACAAAAAACTTTTATCAAAAGATAAAGTAGCGCGTTCATCCCCATACTAAAGTCTGGGGATTTCTCGCTTACTAAATGTTAAAAAATCCGGAGTTTTTTAACATAACAGTCAAAGAAATCCAGAATAAAAAAGTGGTAGGAGAACAAAAAGTCATAGAAACAATACTTTTAATTCAAAATATTAGGAATGTCATTAATAGTAGTCCCACTAGTTCAAATCTTCATATAAATGATGAATCTGGAATCGGAAAAGATTATGTGGCAAAAGCTGTTTTTAGTATACTCCCAAAGGACAAAGTTGTCATTAGGACCAAAATTACCCCAGAGACATTTACTTATTGGCATAATGCACAATGGGAGCCTGAATGGACCTGGGACGGGAAAATTTTTTATATAGAAGATGTGAACAATAAAATCGCAAATAGTGATGTTTTCAAAGTTTTTTCATCTGGAGGATCTCATGCAACTGTCATAATAAAGCAAAAAGCAATAGACATAAAAATCAATGGAAAACCATCGATGTTCATAACATCCTATGGAACATCACCAAATACAGAAAGTTTACGAAGATATCCAATTATTAATCTAGATCCTTCAGAAGAACAAACATTGGCGATACTTGAACGGCAAAGTATAGAGGCTCAATATGGAAATGAAAACAGCTATAACCCTAATATTGCCCAAGCTAATGAACATTTGAACCGTGTTGAAGTGGTAATTCCATTTGCTGAATTATTACCGACATATTTTCCTAAAAATATTATCATAAGGACAAATTATAGACGTTTCTTGGATATGATAAAATCAAGTGCAGCATTTTATCAATATCAACGAGAAAAAACAGAGGATGGAAAAATTACCGCAATATGGGAAGACTATGACCGAGCAAGAGAGATTTTTCTTTATATGATGCAAAATCCATTAACAATACCCCTTACAAGAAACCGTCAAAAAATACTAGATTTTTTCAAGGAGAACTCTGGTGAATACGCAGTTAGTGACATTGAACATAAATTCCCTATTTCTCAAGAATGGCTACGAAAGGAGCTAACATTTTTGCTTGGCAAAGGATTTTTAAAGACTGATAAAGTCAATCGTGAAGGTGTCAAACAAAAAGTCACAGTTTATTCATTAAACACCATAAACTTTATATTAGACCTGCCAAAAAGCTGTACAATTGATAAAAATCATCCAAAAGATAATATTGATAAAATTGTTATTTTTAATAAAGAGGAAAATAATACATTTACCGAAAATACTATCGACAAATGTACAATTGTATCAAATGAATCAATTGAACTAGTTTTTGATGAAAAAACAAAAAATAAAAAACCACTTTTTGAAAAAATATGTGAGGTAAAAAGTTATGTAGAGAGAATTATTGGATTGGGCTATAACGGTGTGTCATATACAGCATTGATAGATAATTTTTCTGAAGTCCTTATTTCTAAGTTAATTGAAAGCGGTCAATTAAATAAAATTCCTGGCACAAATAATTATACTTGGGAGGTTTTACGTTGAAATTAATACACTTTTTAATATTAAAAAATTTATTAACAGGAGGAAAAAATTTTTGATTGAATTAACAATTTATTCAAAACACGATCAAGATTTTCTTTTATTTCAATATGACAGTGGTTGTGAATTGCAGGATTTATTATCGTTATCAGGCAAGAAAATAGGATCCTTTCAAGTGAAAAATGGAAATGCAATTTGTAATATTTTGAGTGAGGTCAAGAAATGAGGAAAAAATACAACACCTTCGATATTTCAAAAATTAATGTTAAAACTATTGAGATTGCTAGAAAAATTAAAAATGAAACTTCGAAAACAAAAAAATTAAGAGCTGCTTTTTTAATGGATTCTGATACTCCCATTCCAAAAGACAAAGATAAACTCCTAGATTTTCTTTCCGTGAAATATCTTAACCTTAAACCCGAAGATGGAGTGTCAATTTTAAAACAGGCAGTAAAGAAGCAATATAACATCGAAGATGAATTCAAAACATGCAAGAATTGTAAAAGACCATTCAGTTTTGAAAGATCCACGAGTGTTTTTTGTTCTAATCGTTGTCGTCAACGTTTTTATCGCAAGGGGAGGGTTTGATGGTCTCGGCTGTTATGCTAAGGCATTTTTTTCTCGAAGGTAAAAATCTCCAAATTTTAAAAACTGGTACATTACCATTAGTTACGTTATTTAGCGTTATAAAGGTCTATAAAATCGTTTTTAAGCAATGGTGTAAAAATTGACTAAGAAAAACATTGATCTTTTATCTAGGATGTTTAATAATTTGTTAGCACTTTTAGATATTATTTTGCAATTTTTGTATTTTATAAATCCAGAAACTACGAGAGCTGAGAGTAAATTTTTATATTATTATAATTCAAAACTGGTTTTAGATATAACTTTACGAATTTTACATGTTTTGAAACAACAAACTACGAGAGATGAGAGGTGTTTCTTATTATAATTTGAAAATAGAATGTGATTAAAAATGGTAATGAATAAAACCATAAAAATTGACAACGACACTTTAAATTCTTTAAATATCCTGAAATATGATTATGAGGATAGATTTCCAGATAGAGAGATCACTAATGATTTTGTAGTCTCTAAATTAATTTCGGAGCATAAGCAAAATACTGATCCATTAATTAAAGAGCAACGGGAACAAGAACTGCTGGATGGATATATTCCTTTAAATGATTTTAACTCCCTTCAATCCAGTTACAAAGAATTAGAGGAGAAACATAATTCACTGGTAAAAGAATTTGAGAATCGCAGCAATGAATTTAATGAATACCAAAACAAAAAGCAACAGTTAAAGGATAAATTGAGTCAACTAGAAGAAACAATTGAATCTCTAAAAATTTCATTATCTGAAAAGGAAAACGAAATCAGTGAACTTGAAAAATCAAAATCAAAACTGGGGGTTACTCTGTTAGAAAATAATGAGAAAATTGAAGCCCTGGAAAAATTGAATAAGGATTTACAAAAGAGATTTACAGAATATAGACAAAATTGTTTTTCTAAACACTCTCTTTTGGATTTGTATAAGATTTGTTGTTATCTTAAAAAACATAAAAAATATATTTTTACAGCTGAGGATTTGTTTTCTCGATTGAATGAACATTCCCTTATAACTGATATTTCACATGAGAATATTTTATCTGCTCTAGATCTTGTTGGCTATCAAGTAATTCCAATAATCAGATACAAAAGCAATACTGATGACTCTCTTGCATTTGGATTTGATAAAAAATACTTAAAATGGTAACTTCTGAATTAATCCAATACTGATCATTAATGATTAAAGGTGTTATTTACAGAATATGGTGAATAAAAATATTCAATTTGATTGCTAATTATTTGCATTCCACTAGGGATTTTATATATAAATCCATAGTCGGACTAGGGATTTATTTCTGTACAGGAGGGAATGTGGTTGATTTAAATAGAAATACACTACTCTTCTGTAAACCTTGCGAAAATGAACCTATTGCCTACATAGCCCCAATAGTTATTCGACAATGATATTTCCTTATTGATAATTATATCCATTGGAAGTATAAGCCAAAAGACAAAAACAAAATCAGCATGAAATTGAACAGATTCATTGGATATTTCAGTACCATGAATAAGTCCAATCAACCAAGATTTCTGAGGGGGCGGTGGTGGACTTATTATAATATCGATTATGCAATAGTCTTCTGGATTTTCACAATTTTCAACCCTGATTGCCCCAGTATCGTTAAAATCCTCAGGCCAAATGATTGTTACGTCAACCGTTATCTGACCGTCTTCTGGAGTTTGGTTATACCATTTCTCTGGTTCAAACACCCAAGAACCACAATCCGGCCAATCAACCACTGCCCAATCAAGAGTTGAATTTGCCTCACCTATATTCTCAACTGCAAAGGAACCAGTATAAGTTTGTCCCGATTCTGGACCAACTATACTTATTGAACCCTCACAAACCAAATCCGGAATAGGGTCAAATTTCAACTTCCCAATATTTGCATTGATGGTTGGTGCGAATGTAAGTCCTATGAAAAGGAGAATTACCCCAATGGCTAAACCCTTCCTAATTGGATTCATAAGGTTCCTCCCTTCATATTCTAATAATGGTGTTGTATTTAAATGTTGTTTACTCTAAATGTCATATGGACTTTTCATTGGGTTTTTGTCATTCTTTATTATTAATCTGATAATGATTATCGAGAGCCACTTACTTGTATTTCAGCACATCGGCCAATAATCCGTGCCTTGGGAGTAGGCATAAAACCTGTTAAAAAACCTATCAGAATCGCTACTTTATCTTTCAATAGAAGCATATGAAATGATTGTCCATATCCTTTGAATCCACCTAACCAAATACTTGCAGGATAAACAATATCTTGTTTTTCACCATTAACTAAGAATACTGATTCTGGTTGAAAATGCCATTGAATACCTGAGGGATAAAATAAAAACCACAACGGTAGGCAATGAAGAAACATTACATTTATTTCGCCACCCATTCCTTCACTTTTCCCACTTATAACTACATTATATGGGCCTTCTTCTTTCGGGTAAAGAATATCTTCACCATATACCACAGGAATGGATACTAGTATCAATAGGCAGATTAAACCCGCTGCTATTCCTTTCTTAAACTTATATTTCATTAATTATACCTCCTTTCACTTTTTCATCAATGAATCAGTATTTAAATCTTTGTAACAGATTAACACTTAACAACAAATATTAGAAATGTTTTTTTTATCTAAAAAATGCTGATTCTCTAAATATCATAGGATACTTTTGCGGGATGCCAGTCGATATTTATCTCCAGTGACAACAATGTTAGTCCCTTCCGTCCTAAAATTAGTTTTGGAAAAAGTCTTGGTCTATCCCAATAATTTCCATTCCAATAATTAGAATAATAGCAACTGCCAATCCTTTTTTTAATAAATCCATATTATGTCCCTTCATATAAAGTAATTGAATCGCAGACGGCAAATATTTTCGCTTTCCCAATTCCTAGCATGCTAAATGGTGGCCACCAAAATGCTACAAAGGAGTTCATATCTGTTAATTCTAAAATAAAATTTTTTGGCCCTTTCATCAACTTTGGTTTATTATTATGCATAAACCAAATCAATGTATTTCCAGTAAAACTAAAATTAACCTTAACTCCAGTGGAGGTTGTTTTAATTAATGAAAAATGCCAGATATTAGAATAGCTTGAATGATCATCAAGATTATAATCCGTTAAAAACCGTCCAGCAATATATACTATATCGGGACCTTCTTCCTTTGTATAATCACTACGTTCACCAGTAACCATGGGAATAGAAACCAGCGTCAACAGAAGGATAATACCAACTGCCAAACTTTTTCTAAACATATATTTCATTTATCTTTTCCCCCTTTCAATTATTCTCATTTACAAATCTGTATTTAAATGTTTGTTTCAGATTAGCATTGAACAATACTAAAAATTAATCTCTAAATATTATATGGTTTTAATGCCGGTCGCCAATCGAAATTAAACCTTATATCAAAAATAACTCTTTTTGCCTCTCCAATAATTATTTTTGGGTAATAATTGTACAGCAAATCCTTTATAAACAAATTTACAAGATAGTGTATAGTGACCAAAAATGGTAGATAAAGAACAAAAGAAAAAAGAAGTAAAAGTTTTGGAAATAATGAGTCTTGCAAAACTGGATGTTCTTACGAAACTTAGACTAGTTGTGATCGCAATCTTTGTTCTTAGTACTCTCTCTATTCTTCTAGTATTCATTACTGACTTCGTGATTCCTGTTTTACTAATATTGATAAGCTATATTATGGTATTTGTTCTAATGATAAAACTGCTGATTATAAAGAAACTGTAAAAACACGATCCCTTGTGATATCAACTCCCATACGTTCACAGCTAACAAAATAACCTCATTTTCAATACCTTTTTATCCTCCCACGAAAGACACAAAGATTGGTTTTTTAAAGAACGAGATGTTATGAAATTTTACGTGGGTAGGATGATCTATAATTCATATTAAATGCAAGAAATGTGGTTGGCGTTTGCCTTTTTCAAGCAAAAAGAATGATGATGCTGTTAAGAATCGGGAACACGGCAACGTCATATGTCCTAATTGCGGTGAAATACTAATTAGAGTGGGTGGAAAAAGGCATGAATTTTGAACTTGAAATAATTTTATTAAGTAGAATGGTCTTTTCCCTGCAATAGGGGGTCATCTCATTCTGAAGGATTTTTCATTCTTCCCTCCTTTTCTGGCCCATTGTTAGTTCTATGGTTTATAAGTTGACATAGATTATTAAATGAGAGATTGTTGTGAGAATGAAGAAAAGGAGGATGATATATGGTTTTAGGCTATGTACTGATAAATATTGCTCCTACCCACGAACAAGATGTATTTAACAAACTTTCCAAAGCATCAGACATAATTGAAATACATCCGTTATTTGGAGAATATGATCTTTTAGCCAAAATTGAAGCAAAAGATTATGAAAAACTTGTGGAGATTCTTATAAACAACATTAGACCGATAGAAGGGATAATTGATACTAAGACATTAATAGGAACAAAGTTTTAGTGATTTTCGATCCATTTTTATTCTAGAAAAAAAACTTAAGGTTGGTTTTTAAAGCAATAAACGTTATGAAATTTAATAAAGGGGGAGGAAAAATAAACGAAATGGTCGCTGTATAAAAAAGAATTTGAAAAGGCAGAATTAAACATATGGGGAAAAAGGTTTTGTCCATATTGTTCTTACGATTTAATTTTGGGGAAATAAAATGAAATGCCCGATAGTATCCATTAATAGAGAGCCACAAGATTGTATAGAGGAAAAATGTTGGTTTTGGAAGGATGGTAAATGTTCGTGGATTAGTATTAAAAAATTTGATAAAAAAAACTGTAAATATGGAGTGGAAAAATGGGTTTATTTAAGAAGGGGAAAAAATTTAGGAAAAACCATAAACCATCTTATGGTGTCGGAGATGAACCGCGGGAAACGTACAAACCAACATATGGTATTGGAGATGAGTCAAGAGAAACTTATAAACCATCGTATAGTACCGATAAAAAGGTAGGGGAAAAGAAGAAAAAACATGATTAATCATTTTGATAGGTTGAAAGAAGAATGAAATACCAATACAACAGGGGAAAAACATGCAGTGAACCTGGGTGTAACAATCTAGCCCGTGTGAAAGGATTGTGTCCTATTTATTATAAAAAGGAAAAGATTAAAGAGAGACGATTGAAAAAATAATCTTAGTGGGCGAAAATAGATCTTGTCTATCAGCTTTCAATTTTATAAATAAAATAGCGTTCAACCACACTCAAACAATGTTCATTCAATCTATCCTTTTTGTATATCAAATGTAATCATAATCTAAGGCCCGAGTAGGCTAAAATAGTGATAAATATCCAAATGCTCCTTACATTCCCTTGGCTTAATATACTTATTACAAAAAGGACATACAGGAATAATTATAGATTGGTCCAATGGTTTATATTGCTTGAAATATGGTGGATGAAAATATTAATTTTTTTTAATTTAATATTTGTTATGTTCAAAACGTATTTACAATTCATTATCAATATAATGCGATAGATAATTATTTAACCTTAGATGATGTTATGGTTATTTGAAAGATTAGAGATAAGAGTTTCACAAATTCGTTTTTTTGGAATTTTTTATTTTTTGTCCTTTTAATCAATTCAGAATTTAGCAATCTGAGGAGGTGAATAACAAATGAAAGGAACTATAAAATGGTATAACCCAAGAAAAGGATATGGGTTCATCCACGGTGAAGATGAAAAAGACGTCTTTGTTCATTCTAATTCTTTGCCGATGGGGGCAGACATCTCCGAGAATGATAAAGTTGAATATCAGATTGAAGAGTCTGAGCGGGGACAAAGAGCAACTAAAGTAAAAATATTAAAATATGCTTAAAAATTTGTTGTGAACAATTACCCAATTAAATTTTATCTGGATTTACAATCCAGATTCAAATCAAATGCATTACTAAATATATCAAAAGGAGGGACTCCATCATGATGGAAAAAACAACTGAACAAAGAAGAAAATATGAAAACGCATTATATTTTGGAAAAAAATCCCCAATCAGCTGCGTACTTATAATGATAGCACAGTGCAATTATAACGCTTCAAATGGAGTTATTTTATAGACAAGAGGCCGGGCAATGAGCACAGTGGCGGATACTTAGGAAATCGTTAAAAACCGATTTATGGAAGCAATGAAAATAAAACAAATAACAATTGGTACTGATTGGATGATGGAGTTACAAACATAAAAGGTAGGGGCTCCAATGTATCTTCAATCAAAATAGATTTAACAAATATCAAGATAAAAAGAAAGGTAAAGGGCCAAACCTTGAGTTTGGCAGGAGATGTATTATGATAATTAATAGATTAAAAACACTTAACAAATACAATGATTCTAGTCGTAAAAGTGAATGCGAATACCCTTGGCATCATGATCAAGGGCTTGATAATGAAATATATAATTATCTTATAGGAAGATTTGAAGAAAAAGGACGGAATTTTTTCTTCAGAGCCTCCAACTTACCGTTTCCATATCTTTCAGGCCAAAGGAAGGGTGCTGCTATGAGACGGATTTGTGAAAATAATCAATTCGTGGAAATATGGAATACGGGAAAAATAAAGATATGGCATACGAAATTCATTGATGGTTTTAACCCTTAGAAAAAACATAATCGTCCAGTTTATTAACAAATGAATGTGCCTTGGTGCAATACTATTATTAAAAAATTAACTAACAACTTATAAAAATCTTACATGATACTATTTTGCTCTAATCAGGATTCAAGCATGTAAATTTCGCTACATTTTTTTTCTATTTAACTAAATCATATGACAATCTTTGAATCGATTTTCGTCAAATCAACTCATTAGAAGAATTTTAAATATAACTTTAATAGAAAAAATAACTTATAAAAATTTAATTTGAAATGAAATCAGTGTGAAGGCTTGGTATTTTTCATTCTTTTTCTCATTTCTTCAGCTCGTATAATTCTCTCCCTGTTGCCCCAATATAGTCCATCTCTTTTCTCCATTTTCTTTCCCCTATAAACATATTTAATTCATATTAGTCTTATATCGATCAAGTTTATACATGCGTCCCGAATTTTATCATGTGATCTTTTAAGATTTCTTCACTGATAAATTTTCGCCCACAATAAATGCATCTGCAAATTCTTTCCATATTTTTTCCGCCCTCATTTTTGCTTTTTATAAAACTCCATCATGTAGATGATTTGGCGGCTAACAGGTCTACGTTCCTCATTGGCTAATTCTCTAAGCTGTTTAAGTTCTGTACTTGAAAGGCTGATAGTAGTTCTTTTAGTAATGTTTTTTTTTCCCCGCATAAAATCAATCTCTTATTTGAATATTTTTTATGCAATGTTATGTAATTTTAATTAATACAGATGTAATATAAATAACTTTGTGCATAATTTTAAATATTATTATGCATAATTTATATATGCTTTAATGATGTGTAGAGCTTTCACTTTTAAAAAAAGCATCCCATAAATTATTCTTTCTTTTTTTGTTTTAAATAAAAGTGCATCATATAAACGATCTGACGGCTAATTGGTCGATGTTCTATTTTAGATAATTCCCTAAGTTGCTTAAGCTCCACATCCGAAAGACTGATTGTTGTTCTTTTTGCCATGATCCCATCCGTTGTATGCACAATTACATATTTCAACATTATGATTTTATCAAGTGCTTCGCTTTTTAAGTTTTTTTATGTAAAATATCATAAAAATTAATAAAAAATCTTACTAAAATATAAACATGCATAACTTTAAATACAGTTATGTGATATATTTACTTGTTTCCAGGGGATGATGGGTTCATTTTTTTAAAAAATATCCTTTAAACCTCTCCTCATATAAAAGCGATCCTCCCCTCATCTCCTTTTTCCATCCCTTCTTATTTATTATCAATGTTTATTCTCATTGAAAAAATGGTTTGTATCAAAAAAGAATATTAATAATGCAAGGAAAGAGCTTTTTTTCATCGATTCTTCTTTTTTGCAATATTAAATGATTTCAAATCTTTACAAAACCGCCCTCTGTTTTAAATCTTGTAATATGTTCATATAGTTCATAAAACCCTCATAAGGGTTTTCATACGGACTGAAATAGGCATGGACATCTCCATCAGCAAGACCTTTTGTTGAACAGTAATACAAATGATCAGACGTTTGAAGACGACGCCAAGTTATAAGTAACCTCTCATTACCTCCTTCCATAAGTTTCCTGCCAATGTTTTTTAACTCATTAAAACAAGCTATTTGCATATCATTTCCCAACCAGGTAGATACATTACGATCTTCATCAGCCCATGAAATAGCCCATGGGGCATCTATTTCTCCAATAGGGCTATACCGCTTAACTGCTTCACTAACAGTTACAAAATCTAAATGATTGTACTTCAGGACTTCCCCTGGTAAATGACCTAGAAATTCAAAGATTCCTGTCTCAATCCATTGGTGTTCTCCAAATGTTTCGTAATCTATGAATAAATTAATAATATCTCCTTCACAACGAGATATCCATTTTGAATATTTGTCTGCAGTTAAGGGAAACTCCGACCAATTCTGTGTGGAGAATCTAAAACCAATATCATCACTAAGTTTATAATTCCTTAATAACACTTTGATGTCTGTGTTAACTGGTTTATAAAGATAATTTGGTGAACGTCCCCCTAGAATTTTATCTGTCCCTTCAGTGATGATTCCTTTGTACCCCAACTCGGTGATTTTTCTTGCTATTCGATTGTCATAGATGGTTTCAGTGTTTCTGAAAATCTTTGGTTCATAGTTGAATATTCTTTTTATTTTCTTTCGATGCATTTTTATTTGCTTTTCGAACTCGTCAAGATCTTCGTACATGCTTGAAAGTGAATGATAATATGTCTCCTGGATGAGGTCAACAGCACCTGTAGCAAATAATTCTTTAAAACTATCAAGAACTTCGGGCATAAATAGTTCACAATATTCGATGAATGTACCAGTCAGACTGAATGAAACCCGGAATTTACCATTATTTTTATTGATCAAATCAAGCAAAATTTTATTTGTGGGAAGATAGCATTTTTTTGCAACCTTTTCAAAAATTTCTTGGTTGAGTTTATTGTTAAAATAGTCCAAAGATATATCATTGTTTGCACCTATGTTGAATACCGAAAAATGATTTAGTCTCATGGGTTGATGTACCTCAAAATATAAACAGATTGATGTCATTATTTACCTCCTTCATAAACTTCGATTGATTGATTTTACCTATATAATCGTCCAGAACTTTTGGATTTTCTAACTTTCTTGGTTTTCAGAGTTATTGCTGATTCAAAACTATTAGCAGCAAGTTTTTGATTCCACTTATATATCTTTTCCCGCTCCTTAAGCTGTTTATTCAACCTCGCAGTATCGATTCCATTGTAAACATCTAATGTTTTTCCTGCAACGTTATCCCATGTAAAAAGTTCAATTTCCTGTTTTCCATTTTCAGTCAGTGTTTTTCTCAAAGATTCGTATCTTAACAAAGATATGATCTTGCTTGCTATTTCATCAGAATCCCAAAAATCAACCTTTAAACAGTTACTGAACGTCTCACATACACCAGCGGTTTTAGATGCAATCGTTGGAGTACCAGCAGAAATAGCTTCAAGAGCAGTTATTCCAAATGGTTCACTAACAGATGGCATAATATATACACTTGAAATCCCGTAAATATGTTTAACCTCATCCTCGGTTAAACGCCCCGTGAAAATAACCCGATTTGAAATGCCCAAGTCTACAGCCTGATCTATCAAGCAAGGTAGCATATCCCCAATACCTGCAACTACAAAACGAACATCGGGCTCATAATCCAATACCCTCCTAGCAGCTTTCAAGAAAAACTCAGCTCCCTTTTGAATTGTTAGGCGGCCTAAAAACAACACAATTTTTTGTTTTTTACCTTCCGGAATAGGATAAACAGCGTTATGAACAACACTGATGATATCGGGATTAATACCATATTTTTCAACAATAATACGTTTGGTGAAATGACTCACTGCAATGATCCCGTCTGCTTGTTCCATACCTTTTCGTTCTATATCAATAAACCATTGATTTGGATTGAGCCATCCACTTCGGTCATACTCGGTAGAATGAATTGTAAGAATCATAGGTACGCCCATATCTTCCTTTAAAATCGTAGCTGCCTCCATTGTCAGCCAATCATGAGCATGAATAAAATCAAATTTACCTTCAGCTCTTACAACAGCTTTGACTTTTGCGACAACAAGTTGATTATATCTATGAACTGCTTCAAAAAAATTCCCAGCTAATGCTTTATCTTCTGGTCGATCGTAAGGAAAAATCTCTGTTTCTCCAACTTCTTTTATCACAAGATTTGGCTGGTTACTATTTGCCGTATGTTTTGTTTTGGGCATGAAAAAATAAACTTTAACGTTTTTATCAGCTAGACTACGGGTAAGCCCATAGCAATGCGTGGCAAGACCGCCTGCCTTAAACGGCGGATATTCCCAACCAATCATTGCTATTCTCATGTCTGTCATTACTCCATTTAGCTTTCTTAATTGATGGTAGAATCTTAATCCTAATCCTACATCTCACAACTTTCCCTCAAATTTCACAATTATTGATTTATAGATACGGCAATCTATTATTTTTGATGTAAAAATACATCATATAGAATACTTCAAGGCTATATGTCAATAATAGCATCTTCTGTGATTATTCTTTCTCCTAGGAAAAGAGATTTGGACGAAACAATCGTCCTTGATATTTCGTTTATCTAATTTTCTAAGTTTTTACAGTTATTTACATTAACTCATCAATCTGTACTTGTAAATCTTGATCTTCGAAAATCATCTTCTTCTGATAATTGAAGTCGTTTTCGCTTCCTCCAATCCATATCATTTTCAAAGATTGTAAATATTCTCTCGATATCCATTGATTTCACCAGTCCTTTTCGAAATTTATCGGGCAATAGTAGTATACATTAGGTGCTATATATCATTGTGTACAAAGGTATATAAATGTGTAAATTTATTACATATTTGTGTAAAATATGGTAAAAAGGATACGAATGAACATATCTTTAACAAAAGAAGAAAATACACTAATCAAAAAACTCGCGAAAGAAGAAGAAAGGCCATATAGTAGACAAATAGTCTATATGACGGATTTCTATATAAAAAATAATAAGAAAAATGGGGTGAAATAAATGAAATATATATGTAATCGATGTGGTAAGGTTATTCAGGATCATGACGTGACAATTCATTATAAAAGGGTTTCCAGCGGATTAGAAATTGTTGCTATTTGTCATTTGTGCTTAGATGAGTACTTGGAAAAAACAAAGGTAGATAGTGAAAGAAAAGACGAAGATGCTGAAAGAATGAAAATGAAAAGGAAATGGTAGAAAAAATAACTTGATTATGAAGTTATTTTTAGTCATTGCTTATTCATGAAGATTCAATATTAAGAGTTATAAAATAGCAAATTTGTGGTAAGGCATATGAAAGATGAAAAATATCCCTTAGACGAGGATGAAAGGAGCAGAAAACGAATAAGAAGACTGAGAATAGAAGAAGCAAGTTGCGAAGAAGAGCAGGTAGAAGAAAAGAAAAGGATACAAAAAGATAAAATCCTGGACGAAGAAGAGGACGAAGAAAAAGAAGAAGAAGATGAATATGCAGATTATTCAAAAAAGGAAACATAGAATATTAAAAAATATTTTGCCATTTTGAAAAGAAAATTATAGAATTATAGGTTTGAATGAGTGAATATGTCAAAAAAAAGATTCCCGAAAAAAGGACATGATAGTATTAAGAGAAATATTGATTATAGTCACGTTCGTAAGCATCAAAGAAGTACGCCTAAGAGAAAGAAATTTGAAGGGATAGAAAATGAGTAGAGATACAGAAAAATATAAATATAAAAAAAAGGGAGACATAAATAGGAGAAACAGAAAACGAATAAGTGAAAAAGACAAAAGAAGTTCAGGGGAGAAAGATTACACCTAAATTTAGGAATTGTAACAAAATTTTTCACAACTAAAAAAACCTTATAAATACATATTTTCCAAATTCATGATATGAAAAAGATAAAATCAGATTTGAGTGAAAAAAATAAATTATTTTTAGGGTTTCAAATCAAAGAACCTAAATTTAGAGGAATAAAATGAAATGCCCTATAGTGTATATTAATAGAGAATCTCAAGATTGTATAGAGGAAAAATGTTATTTTTGGGGCTTGAATCACATTAAATGCAAATGGATGTAGACAAAATGAAAGAATTGGTTTGCAAAGAATGCGGCTATACAATGACACAGCATGGAAGATTTAAATTCATATATTACTGCAACAATATCTTTTGTAAGTTCTATAAGACATTTGTGACAAAAAAAGGATAATAAAAAGAATGGTGGTAAGAAATTTAAAGCGCTCTATGATAAATTTAGCGGCAGTTACAGTGACCTCATTGAGGAGCACCTTAGGTGCACGTAATGAATTAGAAAAATTACGTCAGTTGCTTGGTGAACAAACCAGCAAGAAAATAAAAATGATAAAATGAAATACAACCTATTGATGTTAGATAGCAAGGAATTCAATTATGTCTGTTCATCACTTTAAATGTCTTGAATGCGATGTGAACTTTTCCAAGATAATTACTTCAGAAAGTGAAACAGCGAAAAATTGCCCTTATTGTGGATCTTCAAATATTGAAAATAATTATCGAAGAAGTAGGAGATCTGCAATGAAAAAATGGTGAGCTTATTGCTAGCAGACCTTGAAGAAAATATAGCATTTTAAACTGTAAAAACTTTGTAGATACTGCGATAGATACGGGGGTAATAAAACCTTAATAATATTTTATTTTTAATTTTTATAATGAACGGATAATTTGCGGGAGTGTTGATGGATCATAGATATATTGGAGATTCCTTCTATTCTTTGTTGAAGGATCAACAAGGTTTATAATAACAGTGGAAAGGATTTGAGCGACCCATGGTTTTATTTTCCACTCATAGACGATAAAGGGATTTTTTAGGATTTGTGCTGCAGTCCATTGATACATATCCATAACAGTTTTTATCGAGATGAGATATCGTTTTGGCACAAAATGATATCCTTTTTCTGCGGTTTCTAACCAATAGCAGAATCTGGTAATGTGTGTCTTGATAAGATTTGTAAATTGTTCGGGGTGTTGTTTTACATACTGGTATTCAAGGTTTTTCAATCCAAATTCTTTGAGATCATCAATAGGGATATATGATCGACCTAATTTGATATCTTCTGCAATGTCTCTAAGGGCGTTGATGCATTGCAACGATCTTCCCAGATATCTTGCATAGGCATATGCTTCTTTGTTAATTTCAAAGATGTTTGTCATGTATAATCCCATGACCTCAGCTGCGCCATATACATAATCAAGGAGCTCTTGCACTGTTTCATATGTTTTTTTTGTTAGATCCATCTCCATAGAATTAAGGAATGCCTCTGTCCATGATGAATCAAATTTTTTCCTACGTTCCAGGTCTACAAATGAGTCAATGACGATATCTCCTGTGCTTATCCCCTCTTTTGCTTGTTCATACTTGTTTTTAAACAAATAAAATTCTTCTTTATTTTGTATGAGTTTATCAACAAGATCATCTGCTCTTCGTACAAAAGCATAGCAAACAAATACATCATTTCGTATCTTTTTTGGGAAAAAAAGACTACTATAAAACATTGTTCTGCTTCCTTTATGATAGATTGAGTAAATAGTTTTATTAATCATAGTTTTTCATTCCTTAAATTATAGAAGGTTCATTGATCAAGAAAAAGTAATTTTACAATCACAGATACCTAAAATATGAACGGCATGTCATAGACAAATGATATTTAAAAATTTATGTATAAAAATTACCAAGAATATATTTTTAAAAAAATTAATTCATTCAAAAAAAACCATAAGTCCACCATACTCAAAATCCATAATCCGTATTTGAAAATAAATTTCCTATAAATTTACAATCATGCAATACAAAACCTACTATTCCATGTGAACAATTGTAAAATTTATTGCCTGAAATAGTTACATTATATATCACATAGTTTAAATTATACTTTTTTTTCTCATTGGTATTTTTGTCTTTAGTATTTGAATTCATTATATTTATTCTGTATACGATTCCATCCTATTTGTTTTCAAATATTATTGGTGGAATATGTCGTCCTTAGTAGCATTATAATTAAATCGATCGGATGTGTCTCATGTAATTTCACCTGTTACCCAATATATTCCTCGATAAATCTAGTAATATATAGATTATTACGCGATATGCTAATGAGTAACATTATACCGAAGTCACTTCGTTTAACATTTTATTATAGTTTTTCAGTTAAGAATTATATTCCTCGATATTTTCAATTATATATAGATTATTACTCGATTTGCTAATTGATGACATGATTGTTACAGATAAATAATAGGGCAAAATCCTAAAATTTTATTAAATTCTTACACTTTCAATATTTTATATATAAATCCATAGTCGGACTAGGGATTTATTTCTGCACAGGAGGAAATGTGATGGATGAAAGTATTTGAAAAGAATTAATTAAAAAATTGAAAAAATTTAAAAATCTTATAATGGATAACTATTTAAGCAAGGATGTTGCTATAGTTATTAGAAAGAATTAGAGATAAGGGTTTCATAACTTCGTTTTTTTCGAACTTTTGGGATTATTTATTTTTTATCCTTTTTAATCAATTTAGACAACATGAGTCTGAGGAGGTGAATAACAAATGAAAGGAATTATAAAATGGTACAATCATTCAAAAGGATTCGGCTTTATATCAGGTGATGATGGAAAAGATGTTTTTGTTCACAGAACAATAGTGCCAGAGGGAATAATACTTTATGAAGGAGATAAGGTTGAATATCAAGTTAAAGAGACTGATAGAGGCCCGAATGCAATAGACATTAAGAAATTAAAAAACGCATAAACAAATTATCCGAGGTGATATTAAATGGAAAATATAACTAAGAATCTAATGGAAATGGTTAAAACAAGAAAAATTAAAAAATTAGTCTATAAACAATCAAATGAACGACCGATTGGCTTATTCGTAGACGATTTATCAGAGAAATAAGAAAAGTTAATAGATAATGTATTAATTTTTTTATTATTTAACTCACTTATTTTCGTCTACTGTTTTTTTCTTCTTAAATGGCAGACCTCCATATTGAAGAATTTTGTTACACAATAAGTTTTAAGCTAATATATATGCATAATTATTCTCAGATTAAAGGTTAAATTTATCTTTAAAATTTGGATATGTTTACAAGGTGATTTTATTGAAAGTTTATTTATTAGTTGATGGTAAAGAAATCAAGATAAACGAATTTGTTGAGGATTTTTTTGGCAGAACACTGAAAGGTGCAGTATCTACACTAAAAGAAGTAAACAGGGATTGGAAGGAGATAGATATAAAATTAAAAAGATAAGGGAAGAAAATTATAATAAGATTAAAACAAAACAGATAAATCAAGGCAAGGGAAATAAGGGCTTTGTCCGCCAATGTCTTTTTTATCTTGAAAGTTTAATTTTTAAGGAGAATAAATCCTTGCAAGAGGAACCTATATATTACTCGATTTGCTACTAGTTGACATTATTACTTTATTTTTGAATGATTCTTTTAATTCTTTCCTCCTGATTGACCCCTTGTTATTTTTAATCCCTTTTTATCTTCCTTTAAAAACCTAAAACAACAGAGTGTTGGTTTTATATAAGAAGGAGATGTTATGAAAATTACAGATTTAGGAAGAAAAAATTATGATAAAGGAAACAACGGAAGAAAAAATAAATGAATGACGTAATCTTAAAGGGCGAAAACCTTT
>Ga0180433_10001366_pt1 | contig 40843 bp, 37 predicted proteins | sample SS_ome_8_FD_132980 | JGI IMG/M metagenome (GOLD analysis project Ga0180433, IMG submission 132980) | Hypersaline lake sediment archaeal communities from the Salton Sea, California, USA - SS_1_D_1 metaG | ecosystem: Environmental > Aquatic > Non-marine Saline and Alkaline > Hypersaline >... | reverse complement strand
GGCAAATGCAGCCAAAGCAACGGGCGGTGTAATGTCAGCTACGATGCCGAAATAAAACACGAACAAGTGGGCCGACAGATCAGGAACATTCAGCAAAATCAAGGCTGGTGCGGCAATCGTTGACGTAATTACATAGTTTGCCGTCGTCGGCGATCCCATTCCGAGAACAAGAGCGGCGATCATTGTCAAAAAGAGCGAAGGCAGCAATGCACCTCCTGCCAAATCGAGCAGACCGTTTGCAAGTTTAAGGCCGAGGCCCGTCTTTGTGACGACTCCGACGATGATGCCGGCGGCAGCCGTTGCCGCCGCAACGGAAAGTGCCATTCTCGCTCCTTCCGCGAGAGCCAGCACAATCCCTTTAAGGCCCATTCGCGTTTCCCTGTTGAACAAACCGACCAGGATCGCCAGAACGATCGAATACAAAGCGGCATGCATGACCGTAATGCCCGACATTAACAAAACGACGACCGAAACGATCGGAAGCAGCAAATAAATCTTTTTGAATACTTCCTTGCGGTTCGGCATTTCTTCTTTCGTTAAACCGCGCAAGCCGAGGCGCTTCGCTTCAAAGTGGGTCATAATCCAGATGCCCGTAAAGTACAAAACAGCCGGGATCATCGCGGCTTTCGCGATATCCCAGTACGTAATGCCTCCGCCGATGAACTCAACCATTAAAAAGGCGGCGGCTCCCATGATGGGAGGCATCAGCTGTCCGCCGGTAGATGCGGAAGCTTCGACTGCACCGGCAAATTCTTTTTTATAGCCCAGTTTTTTCATCATCGGAATCGTAAACGATCCGGAAGTGACGACATTGGCGACAGAGCTTCCGCTGATCGTTCCCTGAAGCGCGCTTGAAAAAATCGCGACTTTTGCCGGTCCGCCAGTGCTTCGTCCGGCGATCGCCACAGCAAGGTCATTAAAATACTGCCCCACACCGGTTCTGACAAGAAATGAACCGAACAGGATGAACAGGAAGATGAATGTCGAAGACACAGCGAGCGGCGTGCCCAAAATTCCTTCCGTCGTAAAATACATCGTCTGAACGAGCCTTTCCAGCGTCAGGCCGTTGTGAGACAAAAAGCCCGGCAGATACGAGCCGTAAAGGCCGTACAAAAGAAACAGGCCGGCGATGATCGTAATCGGCAGCCCGACAGCACGTCTTGTCGCTTCCAATACGAGCAGGACGGCCAACAGTCCGACATAAAAGTCCGTTTCCGTGATCAATCCGATCCCGCCTACAATCGTTTCATAATTGGCAACCCAATAAGCGCCGACGCCCGCTCCTAATACGGCTAAGATTGCGTCATACCAGGCGACTTTGAATTTGCCGGTCTTCCGTAAACCTTTTGTCGCCGGAAACAATAAAAAAATCAGACCGAGCGCAAATCCTAAATGAACCGACCTTTGAATTTGAGCCGGAAAAACGCCAAAAATGGCTGTGTATAATTGAAACAAAGAAAAAGCGAGCAGGCCGACAAATGCAATGACCCCCGTCAACCCTTTGAGCTTTCTCGTCCCCGCTTCAGGATCGTATTTCTCCAGCAGTTCCTGCTGATCTTTTTCCGAAAGCTGCTCAGTCATTGATCTTCACTCCCCTCAGTTGTTGCAAGACATTTAGTTTTCGGACACTCATCCTTGTCCATGTGCCGGGGCGGATGTACCGCTTTAACTCATGTTCAGCGCCTGAATACTTGATCCTGTGATTCGCCCTCACCCTTCCGATCCGCATGTCAATGAACGGAAAGGTCCTCTTCATATCCGAAATGGTATAGACACCGTTATTGATGACGAGCCTTTCACCTTGCTCCGCGTTTGCCGGCATCCCGACGGCCGGATCATGATAGGTCAGAGCGGTCTGCCGAATCATTCTTTTTTCCCACACATACGATTCGATCACTTCTGTCCGATGGATGGAATGCGTATAGATCACATCAAAGCTTTTCTTCTTTTGGAGGGGAAGAAAAGCGATGATCTCGCCGCTGTCCTCTTTCTCGAACACGACAGCGGTCTGATAAGGAATCAGGCATGCCGCTGCAAAAGCGGCAATGATCAGCGCCGGCACAAGCCGTTTTACAATTTTAAATTTCCCCATTTTTCCAAATCCCCTGCCGAATAGAAAAACGATAGACCGATGTTTCATTGCAACGGTCTATCGATTGTCCGGGCTTGTTCATCGCTTATCTGCCTGCGGCTTTACGATTTTTCTATCCCTTTTTCTTTGAAATATTTAGCCGCTCCAGGATGAATTTCAATATCGCCCAATCCTTCAAGCGCGGTTTCAGGCTTGATAAATTCGCCTTTGGCATGATTGATTTTATCGGCTTCAAACAGCGCTTTCGTCATTTTATAGACGGTGTCCTCATCCACCTTGTCGGATGCGACGAGCATCGCTTTGACAGCGACCGTGTTCACATCGCTCCCGATGCCGTAGGTGCCTTTTTTGATCGTATCCTCAGCATAGAACGGATACTTTTCCATCAGCTTTTCCTGCTTATCTTTTTCAATATTTAAAATTTTTATTTTATTTTGCGCAGAAAGCCCTTCGACAGCCCCGGTAGGCGTTCCAGCCGTGATGAAGGCGGCATCGATCGCGCCTGACTGAATGCCGTCTGTCGACTCTTCAAAAGACAGGTTTTGCGGTTTGATGTCGTCAAAAGACATCCCGTGAACCTCCAAAATCTGCTTGGCATTAATGTTGACCCCTGCACCCGCAGCACCCACGGAAACCGTTTTGCCTTTTAAATCTTCAATCGAATTGATTCCGCTTTTTTCCGTTGTTACAATCTGTACAGTTTCAGGATACAGGGCGGCAATCGCCTTGATTCCTTCAATTTTTTCTTTAAACATTTCTTTGCCTTCTATGGCATAAGTGGCAATGTCCGTCTGAGAAAAAGCGACCTCAGCTTCTCCTTTTTGCAGAGTTGCCATGTTTTCAGCAGAAGCACCTGTAGTCTGCGTCGTAAATTTGTCTCCTGTTGCATCCTCCCAAAGGTTTGCAAATTGACCGCCGAGCGGATAATATGTACCGCCGGTTCCCCCTGTCAGCAGACTGTAGCTTTCTGATCCTTTTGACGCAGATCCGCCGTCCTTATTTCCTGATGCATTGCCGCTTCCGCACGCTGCCAATCCCATGACAAGCGTCAGCAGCAATACAATCCATGATAAGCTTTTCCACTTTTTCATTCATTCTCCCCCTTTGCTTGTTGGACAAATAACAATCCTATCGTACCACGAAAAATGTATTAGTTGTCAATATATTGTTTTATTTCTAATTATTTAGTTAATTTTATGAGCAGCTGGTTCTGAATATGCGCACGGCCTCGGAAATTCCCTTCCGCTAAAGCGATGGCAGCCCACGATCCCCTCGGAGGACAAGCGTGCTGGAAGATTGCATGACAAAACAAAAAACCCGCGGTTATGCAGGTTTTTCATTTCCGAACATGGACGCTGGAAAACACAAACTTGTCGTAGCGATGCCTTGCAAAAGAATATTCAAACGGTTCTCCCGTATTTAAAAAAGCGACCTGTTCAACTTCAAGAACCGGATCGTCAGGGGCGCATTCCAAGTACTCTCGGTCGAGCGCATTCGACTTATCCGCCCTGATCTTCCGGTGCGAGCCGGCGATTGTCAGTTTCAGCGTCTCGGTGATGTGCCGGTAAACGGAGCCGTGAAGAACGTCTTCATTTAATTCAGAGATGACATTCGAAGGCATATACGTTTCTTCAATGACATACGGTTCGCCTTCAACCTTTCTGAGCCTGATGATATGATACACCGGAACGGTCTTTTCGATTGACAATTGCTTAGCCACTTCATCTGAAGGGAATTCGACATCAAATTGAATGATGCGGCTTTCGATTTGTTTATTGGCGAGAAGCTTGGTCAGCCCGAGGTTTTCGCGGTCTGTCACACTGACGGGAAGCTGCTGAATCGATGATTTTACTATGAAGGTGCCGTGTCCGCGCTTGCGGTACAGCATGCCTTCTGACACGAGAATATCGAGGGCTCTTTTCATCGTCATTCTGCTGCAGGAAAATTCTTTGGCGAGAGAAAGCTCATCAGGTATGGGCTGATCAATCGGATAGTATTCTTCCTGAATCCGCCTCCTCATTTCGTTTGAAATATATTCGTATTTTCTCATGTTTTAACCACCATTACTAAGGATTCTGTATGCTTGTAACACCTTCCTTATCATTATATCGGTTTTGAAGCGGAAATAAAAAGATGGCCCAACAGACCATCTTTTAGCCCGAGTCCTTTTTAAAAACCGTTGTTCTCGGCAAGTTTCTTAAACCAGTATCCGCTTTTTTTAATCGTTCGTTCGCCGTTTTTGTCAAGGTTGACAGATACAAATCCGTAGCGGTTTTTATAGGCGTTCGTCCATGACCAGTTGTCCATGAATGTCCAAAGGTGATAACCTTTGACATTCGCTCCTTCCTGAATCGCTCTGTGCACCCATTTTAAGTGTTCTTCAATAAACGCAATTCGGTAGTCATCGCGGATTATGCCGTCTTCGCCGCGGAAACGCTCTTCTCCTTCAACACCCATTCCGTTCTCAGAAATAAAGCATTCAATATTTCCATAGTTTTCTTTGACATTCATTAAAATATCATAGATTCCTTTTTCGTATATTTCCCAGCCGCGGTGGCGGTTCATTTTTCGTCCGGGCATTTCATAATGGTCAAAAAAACGCTCCGGCATAAAAGGCGCGTCCGGATGAGGCATGTGCTCCTTCGCTTTCACCCGTCTCGGCTGATAATAATTGATGCCGAGCAGATCGACAGTGTGATTTTTGATCAGCTCCAAGTCTCCTTCTTCCATGAAAGGCAAATAGCCTTTTTCTTTTAAAATATCTGTTAAAAGCTGCGGAAACTCACCCTTAACGGCAGGATCAAGAAACGACCGGTTAAAGAAAGCGTCAGCTATTTCAGAAGCTCTCACATCTGCCGGGTGCTGGCTTCGCGGATAGGATGGCGTTAAATTTAAAATGATGCCGATTTTGCCGTCGCCTCCGAGTCTGCGGTATGCTTCGACCGCTTTGGCGTTTGAAAGAATTTCATGGTATGCGACCTGGACGGCCTTTTGAAAGTCGATGATGTTCGGATAATGAAAATCGTATAAATAGCCTCCTTCAGCAGGAACGATCGGTTCATTGTGGGTAAACCATTTTTTCACACGATCCCCGTACAGCCGGAAGCACGTTTCCGCGTATGAAACAAAGTGATCGACGACTTGCCTGTTTTCCCATCCGCCGATATACTGGAGCGCAAGCGGCATATCAAAATGATAAAGGTTGACAAAAGGCTCGATCCCAGCCGCCAGCAGCTCATCGATGACTTGGTTATAAAAGGCAGCTCCTTCCTCGTTCAACCGCCCTTTTCCTTCAGGAAACAGACGGGCCCACGAAATGGAGAAACGAAAAGAGTTGTGGCCGAGCTCCTTCATCAGCTGAATATCTTCTCTGTAAGTCTCGTAAAAACGCGAAGTCTTCTCAGGGCCTACTCCGTCAAAAAATCGGTTCGGCTCTTTTTCGTACCAGTGATCCCAAATGTTCTTTCCTTTGCCTCCTTCAGCCGCCGCTCCTTCAGTCTGAGTCGCGGATGCCGCCGATCCCCACCAGAAACCTTTTGGAAAACGGTATTGAATTTGTTCTAGCTGCAGTTCTGTTTTTGACATGTCATCAATCTCCTTTTAAAGTCCTAGCGTTGTCTGATCTTGTTCCGCTGCATTGATTTCCTGCTCTTTTTTCATATTCATCCGGTCGATGAATTTCAAAAACGGGAACCAGATCATAAAGACAACGGCTAAATTCACAATCTGTAGAATGCCGCCGGCAAGCGAATTGGTCGCCATCATTCCGCTGATAAAAATCGGCACAGTCCAAGGAATCGTGACCCCGGTCGGCGGCGGCACAAGCCCGGACGCCATTGCGAAATACGTAATTAAAGTGACGATCATCGGCGAGATCACCCACGGAATAAAAATGAGCGGGTTCATGACGATCGGCAGGCCGAAAATGATCGGTTCATTTACGTTGAAAATCCCCGGCGCTGCTCCGAGTTTTGCGACCTGCTTCATCTGCTTGCTCTTCATAAACAGCAGGATGGCAATAATCACGGCCAGTGTCATCCCGGTTCCGCCCATTCCGACGGTGTACACTTCCATAAACTGCTTATTGATAATATGCGGAACTTCCCCTGTTGCGGTATAGCTATTCAAATTTTCGATCGAAAGCGTATTCCAGATCGGATCCATAACAGAGTTGATAATAATTTGCCCGTGGAGTCCGAAAAACCAGAGAAGCTGAGTAAAAAATATAGCAATCAAGGTCGGAATGATACCGCTTCCAAGGCCGACAAGCGGAGCCTGTACCAGATTGTAAATTAAATCGTGCATATTCGTATTGAACGCTTGGGTCACAAGGATATTGATGACCAAGTAGACGGACAAGGTCATCACCGCCGGAATCAGCGCGGCAAAAGATTTAGCTACAGCAGGCGGAACGCCGGCGGGCATTTTGATCGTATAGTTTTTCTGGACAAAAAATCTGAAAATCTCCGCGGATGTAAAGGCGGTAATCATTCCGAGGAACATCCCTTTCGCACCGAGCCTGTCAATCGGGATGACGTTCGGAACCACTTCCCCTCCTTCGCCGTTTAATACAAACGGAGTCAGCAGAAGGAACGATGCCAAAGCGACGACTCCTCCAAAAACCGCTTCGACTTCATAAGTTTTGGATAAATAATACCCGATCCCGAACACGACGAAAACGGACATAATGCTGATCGTTGCACTCGGCGCTATGCTTAAAGCCGACTGGAACGTTTCAAGCGCCGATTTGCTCATCATTTTATTGAGAAACGGCAAATTGGTTAAAACGACAATGATCGATCCGAAAATGGTGAGCGGAAAAGCCAGCATAAACGCATCCCTCAGCACGCCTAAATACCGGTTGTTATTCAGCTTCCCGGCAATCGGCACCAAGAGGTTGCTCAATTTTTCAAACATGGTCTCTTATCCCCCTTCGATTTTGCCATACAGTGCGAATCATAGATTTTTCTCTTTGAATAATTCCAATAATTCGGACACAAGTTCCTTCATCGTGAGCGTCGACATCAAATGGTCCTCCGCGTGCAAGAGCAGCAAAGAGAACTCACTTTTTTCCCCGCCCGCTTCTTTTTGAATCATTTGAAAGTGAATATCATGGGCCTGCTGCAAATCGGCTTCAGCCTGGTGCAGCAGCTCCTCTGCTTTCTGAACGCTGCCGGCGCGGTATGCCCTGATGGACTGAATGACTTTGCTGCGGGCGTTTCCGCTATGAAGAATGAGCTGAAAGCAAATTTGTTCGCCTGTTAATTCATCGAGTTTTAATTTTCCCATCATCATCAATCTCCGATCAAGCTGAGCGCCTGTTCATAAGCTTTCTTTCCGTCTGCCATTCCGTAAGCCATCATATCAATCACATCAACCTTAGTACCGTACTGTTCTGCTTCTTTCTGCAGCTCGCCTTTTAAAAAGCTCATTTGCGGGCCGATGAGAACGACGTTTGCCTCTGCCATCTCTTTTTTTGCCTTGTCCTGTCCGACCGCCCAAATTTTTGCCTCGTCACCGATTGAATGCGCGTATTCCTCCATCTTGGTGACAAGGAGACTTGTCGACATACCCGAACTGCATGCAAGTAAAATCTTTTTCATCGTCATATCCTCCTTTATTAAAAGCGCTTTCACACAACTATTATTATATCTTTTTATTTTTATATGTCTAGACATTTAAAAATAAATGTATGTATTTATTTTGAATAATAAAAACCCCCTCTTCTTTCAAGAGGGGGGCCAAACAAATTATCGGGCGTATTTTTTGAACAGCTGAACTGCTTCCTTCGGCACGTAGAAGGATCCATTGCTTTCAACAATCACGCTGTCTAATTCATATTCCTTTCCGTTGATTCTGATGAGGTTTTTGTTCACCGGCATTTCGGCTTTCCCTTTTTTGCGCGATGCGACAAGAACTGGATTAGCCGGATCTTTCTGATCGATCGTTACGCTGGCTCCGGCTTTTTTAAATGCCTGTTTTGCTTCGATAAATAATTCGTTTGTTAATTTGTCTAAGTTGAAGCCCATTGCTTTTGCCATCGTTTTAGCGATGCCGGTGTTATCGACGAGCCCCTGCGGCTTTTCGGGACCGTACGAATACAGGAAGACATCTTCACCTGTATGACCGCCTGTTGTGAATCCGATGTTGGCTCGGTTGCTGAGCAGCTTGGTGAATAATGAAGCCGCTTCTTTTTTGTTTTTCACGCTTTTCAGCTGTTCCTTCTCTGCCGGCGTTAAATCATCAAGTCCGTAAAGCTTTGCCGCTTCTTCGATATTCGATAAATCGTCTTTTAATTTGCCGGTTGCGCCTTCCACCGTCATTTTAGCCTTTTTCAGCGGATCGATATATGCTGATACCGGCGTTGTGTCATAGCCTTTCGTCGTGTTGCTGTTGCCGATGGAGATGCCGCTGTTGCCGTGGTCTGAGACGGCAATAACCATTGTATGTTTGTCTTTTTTAGCGAATTCAAGCGCTTCTTTCACCGCGTTATCAAATGCCAATACATCGCTGATCATGCCGATCGGATCGTTTTGATGCGCTGCCCAGTCAGGCTTGCTTCCTTCCACGAATAAAAAGAAACCGTCCTTGTCTTTAGAAAGCGTCTGAATCGATTTTTTCGTCATCTCCGCAATCGTCGGCTGCTCTGGATGCGTTGCACGGCGGTCCATGTCATACGCGAGATCGCGCTGTGAGAATGCGCCCCAAATTTTTTTCGATTTTGACTTGAGGAGCTGATCTTTCGTTTCAACAAAATCGTACTTTTTATCTTTGAGCACTTTGACAAGGTCTTCACCGTCTTTGCGGCTTTTATCCTTTGTCCCCGGCTGAAGCGATTCTTTTCCTCCGCCAAGGACAACGTCCATGTTTTGATAAACCTGCTGTTCACCGAGCACTTCAAAGTTATTGCGGTCCTTATGATGGCCGGAATAGCCGGCAGGCGTGGCATGCTGAATTTCAGAGGTTGCAATAATGCCAGTTGCTTTTCCCTTCTGTTTGGCGCCTTCCAGCACGTTTGCCACAGGCCGGTATTGATCTTTTTTACCGACCTTCTCGACACCTGGTGTATTCACCTTTGAAGGCAGCACTCCAATATAGGAAGAATTTGATTTTCGTCCCGTTGCCATCGCAGTTGCTGCAGGTGCAGAATCAGTGATCGCCGATTCTGCCGAATGCGTCCGGACACCGCCGCTGACAATCTGGTCCATCGCGAGCGGTTCGCCTTTATACCAGCGTGCCAATGTTGTTGCAGAAGAGCTTGTTCCATCCATGACCATCATGATCACGTTTTTCACCTTTGGTTGTTCCTTCTTTTTCGCTGTTTCCATTGCTGCACTGCCTGTTCCCGCTGATCCTAAAGCGACTGCGCCTGCCAGTGTAATGCCGACGATTCTGTTGCGTAAGAAACCCATTCTTATGTACTCCCTCCATAACCGCTTTTTGTTGACAAACCTACACTATCATTGCTATGTAAACAGCACTTTTGCTTTCTATTAATCTTATGTAAATTTTTTTGGGCTTATGATGAAAAGAAGGCACCCCGCCTTCTTTTCATCCTTTTCCAGCTTGGAATCCCGGGTATTTCGTCATTCCGCCGTCCACATACAGCGTCAGGCCCGTCACATAGCTCGCTTCTTCGGATGCGAGCCAGGCCGCGCAAGCCGCGACTTCCTCCGGCTTTCCGATATACCCGATCGGAATCAATTCAACAACGCCTTTTTTCAATTCGGGATCAGCGAATTTTTCGGCGTTAATCGGCGTATCGATCGCACCCGGTCCGATCGCGTTTACCCGAATTCCTTTCGGGGCATATTCAAGGGCAAGGGTTTCCGTCAGCAGTTTTGCCCCGCCCTTGCTTGCCGCATAATGGACAAAATGCGGCCACGGGATTTGCTGATGGACGCTCGACATATTAATGACCGAGCCTTTAATATTATGATCGAGCATATAGCCGATCGCTTCCCGGCATCCTAAGAACATCCCTGTCAAATTAGTTGATATGACGCGGTTCCAGTCTTCCAGAGACAAATCCTCAGAAGGTACTTCATTTTCCACCCCCGCGTTGTTCACCATCACATCAACGGAACCGAATGAATCAACGGCCTGTCTGATCAGCGCTTTTACATTGTCTTCTTTTGAGACATCTCCTTGAACGGCAATCGCGCGCGCTCCACTGTTTTCTATTTTCTTCACCGTCTCTTCAGGATTTTCTTCTTCCTTGAAGTAATTGATCACTACATTGGCTTTTTCAGAACCGAAGCGAAGTGCCATCGCTTTTCCAAGACCTGTACCCGCCCCTGTAATAACCACCGTTTTTCCCTCTAAACTAGGATACATGGGTTGATTCCTCCTTATTGAAACTCTCTTTTGAGTAGGTTTCCACAGAAGCGCTTAAACATGCATCCTTCCGAAATCAAAAAACCGCAAGCTTTTCAGCTTGCGGTTTTACATCTTATTTCATCCACTCAGTGTGGAAAATGCCTTCTTTATCTGTACGCTCATACGTATGTGCGCCAAAGTAGTCGCGCTGCGCCTGAATCAGGTTGGCCGGCAATGTCGCAGTGCGATAGCTGTCAAAATAAGCGAGAGCGCTTGAGAAGCAAGGTACAGGAATTCCTTGTTCAACCGCAAGAGAAATCGTTTTGCGGAGAGCGCCCTGATAGCCTTCAACGATATTTTTGAAGTAAGGATCAAGAAGCAGGTTGTCAAGCCCCGGATCGCGGTCATACGCTTCTTTGATTTTTTGCAGGAACGCCGCGCGGATGATGCATCCTCCGCGGAAGATCATCGCGATATCGCCGTATTTCAAATCCCAGCCGTATTCTTCTGATGCGGCTTTCATTTGAGCGAAGCCCTGTGCGTAAGAACAGATTTTGCTCATGAAGAGTGCTTTTCTGACCGCTTCGATCAGCTCTTCTTTGTTCTCGGCGGCCGGTTTCGCTTCAGGACCTGTCAGAAGCTTGCTTGCTTTGACGCGCTCTTCTTTCATGGAAGAAATGAAGCGGGCGAAAACGGATTCCGTAATGATCGGAAGCGGCACGCCCAGGTCAAGAGCGCTTTGGCTCGTCCATTTTCCTGTGCCTTTTTGACCTGCTTTATCGAGGATGACGTCAACGAGCGGCTTGCCAGTTTCCTCGTCTTTTTTCGTGAAAATATCAGCCGTGATTTCGATCAGATAGCTGTCAAGCTCTCCTTTATTCCACTCGGAGAAGACTTCGTGAAGCTCATCTGAAGACAGACCGACAATGTGTTTCAAAATAAAGTATGATTCTGAGATCAGCTGCATGTCTCCGTATTCGATGCCGTTATGAACCATTTTTACATAATGGCCGGCGCCGTCTGGACCGATGTATGTCGTACACGGTTCGCCGTCTACTTTTGCAGAAATGGCTTCAAGAATCGGCTTGACAAGCTCATGGGCTTCTTTTTGTCCACCTGGCATGATAGAAGGACCTTTCAGAGCGCCTTCCTCACCGCCGGAAACACCGGTGCCGATGAAGTGAATGCCGCTTTCAGCCAGCTCTCTGTTTCTTCTCTGCGTATCTTTATAATATGTATTTCCGCCGTCAATCAAAATGTCGCCTTTTTCAAGATGAGGCAGGAGCGATTGAATCGTTGCGTCTGTCGGTGTTCCAGCTTTGACCATCAACAGAATTTTGCGCGGTTTTTCAAGAGATTGAACGAACTCTTCAATGCTGTATGTACCGACAACGTTTTTGCCTTCGGCTTCTTTCAGAAACTCTTCCGTTTTCTCGCTTGATCTGTTGTAAACAGAAACCGTAAACCCGCGGCTTTCAATGTTTAGAGCCAAGTTTTTTCCCATTACTGCTAAACCAACTACACCTATTTGTTGTTTTGCCATGTCTAACGTCCCTTCTAAAGCGTTTAGCATTTTAGTTTAATTTTTATTTAAATTGAAATTACCACACTTTGACCTACATTTTCAAGCTATTGATCTTGTCTCTCGTCCTGGAAAAAATCTTTGTTAAAGCTTGTTCCGCTCGTCTTGCTTTCTTTTTTCACGATCCTGATCCCTTTTTTGATGAGGTCTGTTCCATATTTTTCATTCAATTCGGCCATCACTTTTTGGATCGGCTCATCTTTGGCATCCTCATGAAACGAAAATAAATCAAGCTGTTTGACGGCTTCCTTCCGATTGACGAGGTCTGTTCCCGTCACGCCTAAAAGTCTGACAGGGCTTCCGTGCCAATGCTGCCTGAAAAGGGCTTTCGCTTCCTTCGCAATATCTTCTCTTGAATCGGTCGGATTCAGAAGGGTCTTGCTTCTGGTTATGTTTGTCCAATCCGCAAAGCGGATCATGATGAAAACTTTTGCTGCCATGACCTCTTTTCGCTTCAGCCTGTCGCTTACTGAGACGGAAAGCTTGTCAATCAGGCCGCACAATTCCTTCTCATCTGTGCTGTCATACGGGAGAGTCGAGGAATTGCCGACGCTTTTGAATTCGTATATCCTGTCGGGATTCACCTCTCCGGTGTCGATGCCGTTTGCCCTCCTTTTTAAACGGGGGCCGTTGATACCTAGGAGGCGCTTTAAAGCATACTCATCTGCGGCAGCCAAATCGCCGATCTTGCCGATATCAAGCGTCTTGAGCTTTTCAGCGGTTTTCCGGCCGACTCCGTACATCTCGCTGATGTCCATGGGCCAAAGAATCCGGGGCACTTCGCGCTTTCTCAATATCGTAATGCCGAGCGGTTTTTTCATATCCGAAGCCATTTTGGCCAGGAATTTATTCGGAGCGATCCCGATGCTTGACGGAAGAAGCAGTTCTTCTTGAAGGCGCTCTTGAATTTCCTTCGCCGTTTCATATGCCCGATTTCTGTATGGCGTGTCCGTTAAATCCATGTACCCTTCATCAATGGAAACAGGCTCGACAAGGTCCGTATACTCCCTGAGCACTTGAAACATTTCTCTTGAAGAGCTTCTGTAGCGGTCGAAATTCGGCGGCTTGACGATCAGCTCGGGGCAGAGCCGCTTCGCTTCCCAAAGCGGCATAGGCGGTTTTACGCCGCGTGCTCTCGCCTCGTAGCTGCACGTGACGACGATGCCTTTCCGCTCCTTTGCATTTCCCGCGATGGCGAGCGGCCTGCCTTTCAGCGAAGGGTCATACGCCATTTCAACAGACGCGTAAAAGCTGTTCATATCGATATGAAAGATGACTCTTCCCTTTTGTTTATCAGCAGACAAAACGGCTCCCTCCTGGTACTCAGATTAGACATCCCGGCATTCATATAGTAAGATGTTAAATGAAACGGAAGTGATAATAGATGATTCTTGAATCTTTCAACGATGCTTTTTTACTGTTTGAGTTTTTCACAATCGTCCTTCCCGCACTGACGGCGATCGGTATCGCCCTCATCCTAAAGGACTGCAGTACGGGCGACAGCTGGAAAACGAAACGGTTTGAAGAATATCATGCAATACAGTTTGTTTCTGCAATCGATTTTCTTATCATCCTATATCATCGCATTACGGTATGGATAAGTAAAGTCATTCGCATGAAAGCTTCATCGAACGACGATGAAGACCACCGTTCCCTTCTTCTTTCAATTTAAACGGGAAAAGGTGTCCGGCAGACGGGCCCTTTTATTCAGAAGGAGGAGAACGTGTTGAACACGAAATTAAAACAATTGTTTGCGACTGCAATGTTTTTGATCATGACCATGTTTATAGGTGAACAAGCTTCGGCAGCCACCGGCAGTACCGGAGGAAGCGACAACTTCTTCCAACACTATGTCGTGGGGCCTTTTTCAGAGCTGATTAAAGGAATCGCCGGATTTTTCCACGGAAACTACGGACTGTCGATTATTTTTGTGACCATCATCGTCCGGGTTCTCGTCTTTCCGCTGTTTGCCAACCAGTATAAAAAACAGCGGGCCATGCAGGAAAAAATGGCGCTTGTCAAACCTGAGCTGGATGCGATTCAAAGCAAGCTAAAAAAGACGAAAGATCCTGTGAAGCAGAGGGAAATTCAGCAGGAGATGATGCAGCTTTACCAAAAGCATAACATCAATCCGCTGGCGATGGGCTGCCTGCCGATGCTGATTCAGTTTCCGATCCTGATCGGTTTTTATTATGCGATCCGCTCGACGCCCGAAATTGCTTCACACTCTTTTCTCTGGTTTAACCTCGGGCATTCGGATATTATCGTATCTTTATGCGCCGGGTTCATGTATTTTATCCAGTTCTATGTGTCTCAAAAGCTGAACGCACAGAACGCCCAAACAAATCCGGCGGCTCAGCAGTCCGCCAAAATCATGGGCTTCTTTTTCCCTGTGATGATGACGATCTTTTCGATCAACGTCCCTGCAGCCCTGCCGCTGTACTGGCTGACAAGCGGACTGCTTCTGACGATTCAATCCGTCGTTCTTCATCAAGTTTACCAAAAAAACAAAAAAGCCATTCAGCCTGCTGAATCGGCTACAAAATAAAAAAGCTTGCGCCTTTAAAGGCGCAAGCTTTTTTGCGTTTCCCTTCCATCTTCTCGATCGCGACTTCAGGTAGTGTGACCGTTTCCGCTGAAACCATCGGCTCGAGCTGAAACGGTCCCTGTAAAAACCCGCCTTTATGACGGGTTTGCTACTTCCTCAATAATGGCAACAACCATTTCTGCAGTTTTGACAAGTTCCTCAATCGGCATTTTTTCGTTTTTCGTATGGATTTGTTCATATCCGACTGCAAGGTTGACAGTCGGAATGCCGTGTCCTGCGATGACGTTCGCATCGCTTCCTCCGCCGCTCGTTAATAGCTCGTACGGACGGCCGATTTTCCCGGCGGCTTTTTTGGCGATTTCAACGACGAGATCCCCGTCTTTGTATTTAAAGCCCGGGTACATGACTTCGATTTCCACCTCGGCTCTGCCACCCATTTCAGCGGCGGCTGCTTCAAACGCCTGCTTCATTTTTTCGGTCTGCTTTTCCATTTTTTCCGGAACAAGCGAACGGGCTTCAGCGAGAATGTCGACCTGATCGCAGACGATATTGGTTTGCGTTCCGCCCTCAAAGCGGCCGATATTAGCCGTCGTCTCCTCGTCGATGCGGCCAAGCGGCATTTTGGCAATCGCTTTTGAAGCGATCGTGATCGCGGAGACTCCTTTTTCCGGCTCTACTCCGGCATGAGCCGTTTTTCCGTAGACAGTTGCTCTAATTTTCGCCTGTGTCGGCGCTGCTACGATAATATTGCCGACCTTCCCGTCGGAATCAAGCGCATATCCGTAATCGGCTTTGATCAGCGATCGGTCTAAAGCTTTCGCTCCGACAAGCCCCGATTCTTCGCCGACCGTAATGATAAACTGGATCGTTCCGTGCGGAATGTTTTTTTCTTTCAGCACTTTTACGGCTTCGAGCATCGCTGCAAGGCCTGTTTTGTCGTCAGCTCCCAAAATCGTTGTGCCGTCTGTTTTGACATATCCGTCTTCAATGACCGGCTTCACGCCTTTTCCGGGCACGACGGTATCCATGTGGGATGTAAAGTAAATCGTGTCCGCCTCTTTCGTTCCAGGAAGCGTGCACACGAGGTTTCCCGCTCCGTGCCCCGTTTTTGGCGCGGTGTCATCCTCCACGACATCCATTCCAAGAGCAGCAAATTTTTCTTTCAGCACCTTGCAAATATCAGCTTCGTGTTTTGTCTCGGAATCAATTTGCACAAGTTCTAAAAACTCTTCTAACAGGCGTTTTTCATTCATGCTAGTTTCCCCTCCATTTTTAAAGCGGTATATTTCCATGCTTTTTGTCCGGCCGGATTTCTCTTTTGCTCTTCAGCATGTCAAACGTTTGGATCAGCTTCTTCCGCGTCTCTTTCGGATCGATGATATCGTCTACCATGCCGTATCTTGCAGCGGCAAAAGGGCTTGAAGCGTGCATGCATTTCCGGATTTTTTCCTCGCGGGCGGCCCGCGGGTCTTCCGACCGTTCGATTTCCTTCGCGAACAGCACATCCGCAGCTTCCGAGGCGCCCATCACTGCAATTTCTGCATTCGGCCAAGCAAACACGGCATCCGCTCCAAGCGCCTTGCTGTTTAAAGCGACATATGCTCCGCCGTATGCTTTTCTTAAAATGACCGTCACCTTGCAGACGGCGGCTTCCGCATACGCGTAAAGGATTTTAGCGCCGTGTCTGATCACCCCGCCGTGCTCTTCGCGTATTCCCGGAAGAAAGCCGGGGCAATCCACCAAAGTCAAAATCGGGATCTGAAAGGAATCGCAAAAACGGATAAACCGGGCGATTTTGTCAGCCGCATCCATACTGAGGCTTCCGGCTAAATACTTCGGCTGGTTGGCCACGATCGCCGCCGTTTCCCCCGCTATCCTTGCAAAACCGATCACCGCGTTTTTGGCAAAGTGGCGCTGCACTTCAAAAAATGTTCCGCTGTCTGCGATTTCCGCGATGATCTGTTTGATGTCATACGGCCGCTGACCGTCTTCAGGCAGAATCGTCATTAAATCAGGCCTTATCTCATCGTCTTTCGCCTTTCTCGCCTTAGCCGGGGGCTTTTCTTCGTGATTCTGGGGGATGTAGGACAAGAGCTTGCGCACCTCACTGAGGACGGCCTCATCGGAATCCCCGGAAAAATGGGCATTCCCGCTGATTGAATTATGTATATAGGCGCCCCCCAATTCTCCGGAGCTGACAGCTTCGCCTGTCGCCGTTTTGATGACTTTCGGACCGGTAATGAACATCTGTCCGGTTTTTTCGTTCATAAAAACGAAGTCGGTCAAAGCTGGAGAATAAACCGCGCCGCCCGCACAAGGGCCGAGAATGACAGAGATTTGCGGAATGATGCCTGAGCAAAGGACATTTCGGTAAAAAATATGACCGTATCCATCTAATGATAGCACACCCTCTTGAATTCTCGCACCACCTGAGTCGTTCAGACCGATGAAAGGGGCCTTATTTTTGAGGGCAAGATCCATGACGGCCGCTATTTTTTTGGCGTGCATTTCTCCGAGCGCTCCGCCGGTGACGGTAAAATCCTGGGAAAACAGATAAACGGGCCGCCCGTCGATTTTTCCGAATCCCGTGACAACCCCGTCGCCTAACGGGCCGCCGGACTGCCGGCTTCTGGCAAAAGCATTCAGCTCAGTGAACGTTCCCTCATCAAGCAGAAGATCGATTCTCTCTCTGGCGGTGAGCTTGCCTTTTTGCTTCTGCCTGTCGATCCGTTCCTGCCCGCCCCCAAGCAAAGCTTGTTGACGGCTGTTGTTTAAATCGTCGACTCTTTCAAACATATTCATCGTGTTCTGCCCCTTCTCTATTTGATTCTTACACGAAACTTGTCCGATGAAAAAAAGCAGTATAAAATAATGGGAGATTAAAAAACAGAGGTGAAAAGCTTGTCTCGAAAATTCATCAAATTCATGGTTATTTTAATGATCGGCGTCATGGTGCTGACGACTCTGCTTACCGGACTCAGCATGATTTTTTAATACAAATCATGAAAGCAGGCGGCTCTTTTTGCGGAGAAACGCCTGCTTTTTTTCAAGCCCGGACTTCCGCAGGAATAGAAAAAACCGCACGGGTTTCCCCCTGTTCCATTAGATTGACCAATGAAGGAGAAACTCATGCGGTTATGCAGGAGATTTAATTCCTTTAAAGTAGCTCTTAATCACAAGATACTGTTCCATTTCGCCGAGAAAATTGAAAAGAGCAGCGCGCGCTTCAAATTCTTCGCGTGTCGTCGGCAGCTCCATCTCATCAATTTCCTCTCTCATTTTCACGAGCCGCTTCAAAAACTTATGAGCCGTATTGCCGGGATGGATGGCTCCTCTTAAATCATGAAGAAACGCTGCGATCATATGCCCCTGTTCAACCGTCATCGAAATCGACGTGATTTTCGGCAGGACCCTTTCGATAATTTCAAACTGCTTTTCTCTCATTTTAAAGTAGTGATAATAGAGATTTTCGTGCCTGAGAAAGTGATTTTCCACATCGCGGTATGCCAGGGTCTTCGCTTCATTGATCAAACGGTGCGTCTCAGGAATCTCTTTTCCCGTCCAGTCCTGTTCCCCGGTCAGCAAATAGCGTTCGATTTCTTCAAAAATCTTGGCAAAGTTATCTTCGATTTTCTGCTGATACTGTTTGAGCTCTTTATCGAGGCTCGGCATGTACAAATTCATCAGCAGGGCAACGCCGATTCCCGTAATGATGATGAGGCATTCATTCCAAATGAGAGAAAGGGTGATCCCTTCTGACATATAAAGATGAAGAATGATGACCGAACTTGTGACGATTCCTTCTTTTATTTTCAGAAGAACGGTTGTCGGAATAAAGAACAGCAGCATCAGACCGATGACAGCCGGATGATAGCCGATCAGTTCAAAAAACGCGTATGAAAAAACGATCGCAAGAATGCATGCCGCAAACCGGGCCCATGATGCCTGAAGGGACCGCTTTTTCGTCACTTGAATACAGAGGATCGTGATGATCCCTGTCGACACAAAATTATGAAGGCCGAGCAGCTGTGCGATATAGATGGCCAATGCTGTGCCAAGCGCTGTTTTTAATGTGCGATAACCTATTTTAAACATCGTTAACCCCAATCTTTTCTGCTAGTCTTAGTGAATAAAAAAGAAGAAGATCAGCATCTTCTTCAGCTTATTTTATAGTATTTTCTCTAAAAAGTCTTGAGCTCTTTTCGATTTTGGAGAAGAAAAAAACGCTTCAGGATCATCGTCTTCGACAATGGTTCCTTCATCCATGAAAAGCACCCTGTCGGCGACTTCTTTGGCAAAGCCCATTTCGTGCGTCACGATCACCATCGTCATCCCGGTTTTCGCCAAATCCTGCATCACCTGAAGCACTTCTTTGACCATCTCAGGATCAAGGGCCGATGTCGGCTCGTCAAACAGCATGATGTCCGGATTCATCGCCAGCGCCCTCGCAATCGCAACGCGCTGCTTTTGCCCCCCTGATAAACGGTTCGGATAATCATCTTTTTTATCGATAAGCCCCACTTTCTCAAGCAGTTCTTCCGCTTTTTTCGCTGCTGCCTGTTTGCTTTCTTTTTTGACATGGACAGGTGCATACGTAATATTTTCAAGAACCGTTTTATGCGGAAACAAATGAAAATGCTGAAAGACCATGCCGATGTTCTCTCTGATTTTCAGCACATTTGTTTTCGGTCTTGTAATCTCTTGATCCTGAATGAAAATGCTGCCCTCCGTCGGCTTTTCGAGCATGTTTAAGCAACGCAGAAACGTGGACTTGCCTGAGCCTGACGGACCGATGACAGCGGCTACTTCGCCTTTTTCAAAGGAAACGGAAATATGTTTAAGCACCTCGTGCTTTCCGAAAGATTTTGAGAGATTGCGAACATTAATCATTGACATTCAGCTTCCTTTCAATCGCTTTGCCGACAAACGTCAGGATCAAAACGAGCACATAGTAGATGAGACCCGCAAACAGCATCGGCTCAAGCGGGCTGTAGATCGCCGCTCCCGCCTGATAGCTTCGTCTCATAATATCGCCGAGTCCGATGACGGTGACAACAGCCGATTCCTTTGTCAGTGTAATCGATTCGTTGATCAGCGCTGGCATGATATTTTTAAAGGCCTGCGGCAGCAAGAGATCCTTCATCATCTTTGCATACGGGACGCCCAGCGCCATCGCCGCTTCTTTTTGCCCTTTGTCGATCGCATTGATTCCGGCTCTGATGATTTCTGACACATAAGCGGCGGAATTTAAGCCGAATGCGATGACGGCCGCCCAGTAAGCATCAATATCGAAGCCCAGCACCTGAGGCAGCCCGTAATAGACGATCATCAGCTGCAGAACAAGCGGTGTCCCCCGGAATATGGAAGTGTAAAAATCGGCAATCCATGCGAGGGGCTTGATCGAACTGATTTTTAAAAGCGTAATCAAAACCCCCAGCAAAAATCCAAGCACGGCCGCAGCCGCGACCACTTTTAAGGTGACGCCCAAGCCTTCCAAAATGAAAGGCATCTCGGGTATTGTACTAGAAAAATCAAGAAAATTCATGTGACTCTCCCTCTCCCGCCTCATCATCAAAGAGGCGCACATCGCTTTAGAAAAAAAAGTTCAACAAAAAGTTGAACTTTTCACGCTTACTTTTTCGTTTCTCCGCCGAACCATTTTTCTTTCAGCTTTTCAAGTTCTCCGCTTTTCTCCATTTCTTCAAGCGCTTTGTTGAACTTCTCGGTCAAATCGCTTCCCTTTTTGAAGGCGATCGCGGAGCCGGCTTTTTCATCCGGTTCTTTCGGCAGATTGTAGCCAACCAGTTCTTCATTTTTATTAATATATTTTTCGGCAACGATATCCTCTATGATTGCTGCGTCAAAGCGGCCCGCTTTGATTTCTTCGGTTAAATCCGAAATGCGGTTGCGGTTTTCAACTTTTAAATTATAATCCGGCGTAAGCTCCTTCGCTTTTTCTTCCTGAATGGAGCCAAGCTGCACGCCGACCGTTTTTCCTTTCAAATCGTCAAGCGATTTGATGCCGCTTGATTTTTTTGTAACGATCATGTTGTGAGCCGTATAATAGACGTTTGAAAAATCGACCTGCTTTTTGCGTTTAGGCGTCGGCGTCATTCCTGAAAGCACGATGTCGACTTTGTTTGTTTTAAGAGCGGTCACCAGGCCGTTGAAGTCCATGTCTTTCACTTCGATTTCATGGCCCGTTTTTTTAGCCAGTGCATTGGCCAGATCAACATCAAAACCGACAATCTTATCTCCGTCTTTCGATTCAAAAGGCGGGTAATCGGCTGAAGTTCCCATCACCAATGTTTTTTTATCAGCAGAACTGCTGCTCGTCCCGCATGCAGTCAATGCAAATGTGACACATGCTGCCACTACCAGTAACATCCATTTTTTCATGTTGTGTATCCCCCTGAACCTTTTTTGAATATTTATTCGTTGATATGTATTTTAAACATTTTCTAGGCCAGATGCAATACCATTTTGAAAAATAACTGAAAAACCTTCAAACAAGCATTTAAATACCAATTGAAAGCCTGTGTTTTTATCTTTCTGATTGCATATAAAAAGAATTTTTATACACAAAAAAAGCCTGCCACTGTTTTGGCAGGCGGTATTTCCTTTACCTTATACTTCTTCACAGTATTCTTCAAACAATCCTTGTAGCTTAGTGATGACAGCCATCGGCTCATAGCCTTCAATTTCATGGCGTTCGACCATTTTTAAAATCTTGCCGTCTTTTAAAAGAGCGAATGACGGAGAAGAGGGCGGATATCCTTCAAAATATTCCCTTGCTCGAGCCGTCGCTTCTTTGTCTTGTCCGGCAAAAACGGTGACGAGATGATCCGGGCGCTTATCGTAATGAACCGCATGATGTGCGGCTGGCCTTGCAATTCCCCCTGCACAGCCGCAGACGGAGTTGACCATCACAAGCGTAGTCCCTTTTTTCGTGAGCGCTTCATCGACCTCTTCAGGCGTTTTCAATTCGGTGTAGCCGGCAGCCGTTATTTCCTGTCTGGCTTGGCGCACGACATCATTCATAAACAGATTAAAATCCATGTTCACTTTAAGATCTCTCCTTTTTAGCCGCCTTTAGCATGATGCTAAAGGCGCTGTTTGCTCATCTGTTCTAATGATACTTTGAAACCGTCCGAACCGCAAATCAGGCGATTCGTGTTCCTTCAGGTTTATGGCACGGGCAGCCCGGGGAAAAATAAGTAAAGACTCTATCAAATAAAGGAGCACCTTTATGAACCGAAAGAAAGCAATGCTGATTTACAACGGAAATGCAGGACAAAAAAATGTTGAAAAAACACTGGGTGCTGCCGTACCTGTTCTTTCACAGGCTATAGACGAACTCATCGTAAAACCGACGAGAAAGAAACGTGATGCATTCGAATTTTGCCGAAAGATCGGGGAGGATATCGGGCAATTGTTTATATTAGGCGGTGACGGAACGGTGCACGAATGCATTAACGGCATCAGCCAGCTTCAAACGAAGCCAGATATCGGCATTCTCCCGGGCGGCACATGCAACGACTTTTCGAGGGCGCTCCGCATTCCCCAGAACATTGAAAAAGCGGCGGAAGCGCTCGTCAATGGAAAACCTGTCCCGGTCGATGTGTTAAAAGCAAATGATCATTATTGTCTCAACTTCTGGGGCATCGGATTGATTACGGAAGCTTCCACCCATATCAATCAAACGGAAAAAGCGCTGCTCGGGAGAATCAGTTATTTTACAAGCGCACTGCGGACCATCTCCAATCTTGAGCCTTTCTCTTTCCGCCTGTCGATCGACGGAGAAGAGTTTACTGACGAAGCGGTCATGGTGGTCGTGCTGAACGGACCATTTATCGGAACAAACAAGATCCCCCTTCCGCAGCTGAGCATTAACGACGGAAAAGCGGACATCCTCGTCTGCCGGAATACGAATCTGGCTGCATTGAAAGAACTTTTTGCAATGGATGATCCCGAATGGGATTCCTTTGCAGGCGAGCTCTCCTATTATCAGGGGCAAACCGTTGAAGTTGAAACCGCCCTCCCAATGGAAGCCGATACAGACGGCGAAATCTGCACAAAAACACCGGCTTCAATCGAGGTGCTAAACGGACATCTCCGCATGCTCGCCCCCTTAGAAAAAGAAAAGAGCTGACCCTTAACGGGCCAGCTCTTCTTTTTTAATAAATGGAAGTATGATCATCGATTTGTTCCAAAATCTCTTTCACACGGGCAAGGAATCTGCCGCAAACGAGGCCGTCAAGCACTCTGTGGTCGAGGGATAAGCACAGGTTCACCATATCTCTGACCGCGATCATGCCATGCTCCATGACGACGGGACGCTTGACGATCGATTCAACCTGCAGGATGGCCGCCTGTGGATGGTTGATGATCCCCATTGACTGAACCGACCCGAACGAACCGGTATTGTTGACCGTGAACGTACCTCCGCTCATATCCCCGCTCGTCAGCTTGCCGCTTCTGACCTTATGAGCCAGTTCGGAGATTTCTCTCGCGATGCCTTTAATCGTTTTTTCATCGGCATGCTTGATGACAGGAACGTACAGCGCATCGTCAGTCGCTACTGCAATTGAGATGTTGATGTCTTTTTTCTGAATGATTTTATCTCCGGCCCACATGCTGTTCATTTGCGGGAATTCCTTCAGCGCCTGTGCGACCGCTTTGACAAAGAACGCGAAAAAGGTCAGGCTGAAGCCCTCTTTCTTCTTAAATTCGTCCTTTATTTTGTTGCGGTAGCTCACAAGACTTGTGACATCCACTTCCATCATCGTCCAGGCATGAGGGATTTCATGCTTGCTTCTGACCATATTGGTCGCAATCGCATGACGGATTCCGGTCACAGGAATCTCGACGTCTCCAGCCGCACTTTGAGGCGGTGCAGCTTGAGGGGCGGCTTGCGCAGGCTTTTGGACGGGCTCACTCGCTCCCGCGGCATTTGTATCCGGCTGTTTTTCCGGCGCCGCATCAGCTTGAGGAGCAGCTCCGGAAGCAATGATGCGCTGGATGTCTTTTCTGGTGATCCGTCCGCCGGCACCGGTACCTTCCACCTGCTCCAAATCAATGTTGTGCTCTCCGGCAAGTCTCAGCACCGCCGGGGAATAACGTTTTTTCTGAGATGTATCTTTTTCCTCCGGTTTGGCCGGCTCCGCTTCCGCTTGATCCAGATTGGAAACAGCCTCAGCCTCCGGTTTCGCTTCTTCGTTTGTTTCGACTTTGCAGATGACGTCTCCGACTTGCAGAGTTTCGCCTTCTTTCCCGACAAGCTCGGTAATCGTTCCCGTGAACGATGAAGGGACTTCAGCATTGACCTTATCCGTCATCACTTCAGCAATCGGATCGTATTTGTTGACGTGATCTCCGACGCTGACAAGCCATTTGCTGATGGTTCCCTCCGTCACGCTCTCTCCGAGCTGCGGCATTGTCATTTGTTCCACTGCCATACGATATGTCCTCCTTCGCTATATTAAAACTCGGCCAATTCTCTCATCGCTGCTTCCGCTTTATCCGGATTGACCATAAAGAACTTTTCCATTGTAGGAGCATACGGCATTGCCGGGACGTCAGGGCCCGCCAACCGCTTAATCGGCGCATCCAAATCGAACAGGCAATGCTCTGAAATGATCGCGGCTACTTCACTCATAATGCTGCCTTCCTTCGTATCCTCGGTCATCAGAAGCACTTTGCCCGTTTTGGAAGCCGCTTCAATAATCGCTTCCTGATCGAGCGGATATACTGTTCTTAAATCAAGGATATGTGCGGAAATCCCGTCTTTGGCAAGCCGCTCGGCAGCCTGAAGGGCGAAATGGACGCACAATCCGTATGTGATGACGGTAATGTCTTCGCCTTCCCGCTTCACATCCGCCTTTCCGATCGGCAGCACATAGTCGTCACTCGGCACTTCGCCCTTGATCAGCCGGTACGCACGTTTATGCTCGAAGAACAGGACAGGGTCGTCATCGCGGATGGCCGCTTTCAAAAGCCCTTTGACATCATAAGGTGTCGAAGGCATGACGATTTTCAGCCCGGGCTGGTTGGCAAATACGGATTCAACTGACTGAGAATGGTACAGCGCGCCGTGCACGCCTCCGCCGTAAGGTGCGCGGATGACGATCGGACAATTCCAGTCATTGTTGGAGCGGTAGCGGATTTTTGCCGCTTCTGAAATAATCTGGTTGACAGCCGGCATGATAAAATCTGCAAACTGCATTTCGGCGACCGGTCTCATCCCGTACATGGCAGCCCCGATTCCGACGCCGGCAATTGCGGATTCCGCCAAAGGCGTGTCCATCACCCGCTCTTCGCCGAACTGGTCGTAAAGACCGGCTGTTGCCTTGAACACACCGCCTTTTTTGCCGACATCCTCCCCTAAAACAAAGACGCGGGAATCCTTTTCCATTTCTTCTTTCAAAGCCAAAGTGACAGCATCTATATATGACATAACTGGCATTGTTCTTCCCCCTTACTCCGCATAAACATGCCGCAGCGCATCTTCCGGATCTGCATAAGGTGCATGTTCAGCATAATCTGTTGCTTCATTGACGATGGTTGTGATCTCATCCGACATTTGCTTCTCAGACTGGTCGTCCAGAAGGCCTGTTTCTTTTAAGTAATGCGCGAATTTGTTAAGCGGATCATTTTTCTTCGCCTCCGCCACCTCTTCGCGCTCTCTGTAGCTTCGATCATCATCATCGCTGGAGTGCGGGGTCAGCCGGTATGATATCGTTTCGATTAATGTCGGACCTTCGCCTCTTCCGGCACGTTCCCTTGCTTCTTTAACCGCTTTGTAGACTTCAAGCGGATCATTTCCGTCAACAGTCACGCCGGGCATGCCGTAACCGACGGCGCGGTCGGAAATGTTTTCACAAGCCACCTGCTTTTCGTAAGGAACCGAAATGGCGTATTTATTGTTTTCACACATGAAAATGACGGGAAGCTTATGAACGGCGGCAAAGTTCGCCCCTTCATGGAAGTCCCCCTGGTTTGAAGAGCCTTCACCGAACGTCACAAAAGTCGCGATGTCTTTCTTTTCAAGTCTTCCGGCAAGCGCTACACCCACCGCGTGCGGAACTTGCGTTGTCACTGGCGAAGAGCCCGTGACGATCCGGTTTTTCTTTTGACCGAAGTGGCTCGGCATCTGCTTTCCTCCCGAATTCGGATCCTCGGCTTTTGCAAACGCCGACAGCATTAAATCTTTTGCCGTCATGCCAAAAGCAAGGACAACGCCCATATCTCTGTAATATGGAAGCACATAATCGTTCTCACGGTCTAATGCAAATGCCGCTCCGACCTGGGCGGCTTCCTGTCCTTGACAAGAGATGACAAAAGGAATTTTGCCTGAACGGTTTAAGAGCCACATCCGCTCATCAAGTTTTCTGGCTAAAAGCATGGTTTTGTACATGTCGATTGCTTGTTCATCTGTTAATCCAACTGCTTCATGACGGTTATTGCCCATTTTTTTCACTCCTTCATGCTTTCTAAAAATGAATCGCCTTTCCATCTACGGCAAGGGCGGCTTCTCCGATCGCCTCCGACAGCGTCGGATGCGGATGGATCGTTTGTCCGACTTCCCACGGGGTGGCGTCAAGCACCTTTGCCAGACCGGCTTCAGATATCATGTCTGTCACATGCGGGCCGATCATGTGAACGCCCAAAATATCATCTGATTCGCGATCGGCGACGATTTTGACAAAGCCGTCCGTCTCACCGTACACGAGCGCTTTGCCAATCGCCTGAAACGGAAATTTGCCTACTTTGACGCTTTTGCCCTGTGCCTTCGCCTCATCCTCTGTCAAGCCGACCGATGCGGCTTCAGGACTTGAATAGATGCATTTTGAGACAAGCGAATAGTCGATGTCGTGCGGATTCTCGCCAGCAATGTGCTCAACAGCCGTAATCCCTTCATGGGAAGCAGCATGTGCAAGCTGAAGGCCGCCGATCACATCTCCGATCGCATAGATGTGGGATTCTTTTGTCTGGTACATGCTGTTTGTCGCGATAAAGCCGTTTTCCACTTGGATATCTGTGTTTTCCAGACCGATCCCTTCAACATTTGCCTGCCTTCCGACAGATACGAGCATTTTCTCAGCGGAATAGGTCTGTTTTTCTCCGTCTTTTTCCGCTTGAATGCTGACCGTATCGCCTTTCGCCAATGTGTCGGGCAGCACTTTCGCTCCCGTGATGATGGTGATGCCTTTTTTCGCCAGCTGCGTCTGCATTTCTTTAGAAATATCGGCATCTTCAGTCGGCAAAATCCGGTCTGCATACTCAATGACGGTCACGTCAACACCGAAATCGCACAGCATGGAAGCCCACTCGATTCCGATGACACCTCCTCCGACAATCAGCATGGAAGCCGGAAGCTGCTCAAGTTCAAGCGCTTCGTCGGATGACAGCACGTTTTCCCCGTCAAGCTCAAGCCCCGGCAGCGACCTGGGCCTTGAGCCTGTGGCGATGATGACGTTTTTCGGTATGAGCATCTCATTCTCATCCCCGTTTGCCATCTCAACGGAAACCGTCCCCGGCATCGGGGAAAAAATCGACGGCCCGAGAATCCGTCCGATTCCTTCGTAAACATCAATCTTTCCTTTTTTCATCAAGTGTTTGACACCGTTGTGCAGCTGGTCAATTATTTTTTGTTTTCTGCTTTGAACTTGAGAAAACCGCAGGCCGACTTCAGAAATGACCACTCCGAATTCGTCCGCCTTTTTTGCTGTCCTGTAAACTTCCGCGCTTCTTAGGAGCGCTTTCGACGGGATGCAGCCTTTATGAAGGCACGTGCCGCCGAGTTTCCGCTTTTCAACGACGGCTGTTTTCAGCCCCAGCTGCGAAGCTCTGATGGCAGCCACATAGCCGCCTGTGCCCCCTCCAAGAATCACGAGATCGTATTCAGTTGCCATGACTTTCCCTCCTCTGGTTCGGATACTGTTTCGCCTCTTCTTCGCCGTTCAATACGCGAAATGCACCTTCAGCCAATGCTTGAAGCTCATTTTCTCCCGGAAAGACGACGACATCCGAAATCCAGTCTATGTATTGTCTGATCGAGGTAACAAACGATTTTCCGTACGCCAGTCCGCCTGTCAAAATAATGACATCGACTTCGCCTTTTAAGACGGCGCTGGCCGCCCCGATTTCTTTGGCGATTTGATAAGCCATCGCTTCATAGATGAGCGCAGCCTTTTGATCGCCTTCCTTGATCATTTTCTCAACTTTAACCGCATCCGTCGTGCCGAGATAGCCGGCGAGGCCTCCGCCGCCGACTAGCATTTTCATCAGCTCGCCTTTCGTATACTTGCCGGAGAAGGCCATTTCGATCAGATCACCCGCAGGAATGGTTCCGGCCCGCTCCGGACTGAGCGGACCTTCTCCGTGGAGGCCGTTGTTGACATCGATCACCCGACCGTGGCAATGAACGCCGGTCGTAATGCCGCCTCCCATGTGGGTGATGATCATTTTCATATCTTCATACCGCTTTCCAAACTGCCAGGCCGCTTTCCTCGCGACAGCTTTTTGGTTGAGCGCGTGAAAAATACTGCGCCTTTCAATGGCCGGCGTGCCGGAAATTTTTGCGATAGGGGCCATTTCATCCACAACAACGGGGTCGACGATAAAAGCGGGAATATTTAATCCGTCGGCAATCTCCCTGGCGATGATACCCCCGAGATTTGATGCATGCTGCCCCGCATATCCGTTCTTCAAATCGGTGATCATCGCATCGTTGACTTCGTAAGTGCCGCCTTCAATCGGTCTGAGCAGCCCTCCCCGGGCGCAAACGGCATCCAATTTAGAAATATTGATTCCCTGTTCATGCAGGGTTTCGAGTATCGCCTGTTTTCTGAACGAATATTGATCAATAATGGTTTGGTATTGCTGTAACTCAGCCTCGTCATGACGGATTGATTTTTCGAAAATCGAACGGTCATCATGAAAAACGCCGATCTTTGTAGATGTTGATCCCGGATTGATGACGAGAATACGTTTTTCCTGTACCTGCATTGATATAAAACCTCCAATAGCGAATAGGGGTTATGATCTTAACGCCTGCTTAAAATGTGATGGCCGTTTTGCAAAAATTGACTTCTCGATTGGCGCATGCGCTCAATACGCTCTTCCGCCAGGCGGTCTGCGGCCAAGTATGTCGGAATGCGGTCGCGTTTTGAAATTTCAAGGACGCGTTCAATATTTCCGTAGATGCCTTCGACTTTTTTCAGCGCGCGCTCTGAATTATAGCCGTAAAGCTCGTCAGCGACATTGATGACGCCGCCGGCATTGATGACATAGTCAGGGGCATAAACGATATCCATGTCGTGGATTTGATCCCCGTGGCGCGTTTCTTTCAGCTGATTGTTGGCTGCCCCGGCAATCACTTTGGCTTTCAGCTGCGGAATCGTATCATCGTTGATTGTCGCTCCCAGAGCACACGGTGCATATATATCGCACTCCTGTGAATAAATATCATCCGGATCGACGGCACGGGCGCCGAATTCGGCGACTGCGCGTTCGACCGCTTCTTTATTGATGTCGGTCACGATCAGTTTCGCGCCTTCTTCGTGGAGATGACGGCACAGATTGTATGCCACGTTTCCGACCCCTTGGACAGCAACGGTTTTTCCTTCAAGCGAATCTGTCCCGAAGGCCTCTTTTGCCGCAGCCTTCATCCCTTTATATACCCCGTAAGCCGTTACCGGGGAAGGATTGCCAGATGAACCGAAAGCAGGCGAAATGCCTGTAACAAAATCAGTTTCGTCATGAATGATGTCCATATCTTCAACGGTTGTACCGACGTCTTCCGCGGTGATGTATCTGCCGTTCAGCCCTTGAATGTAACGGCCGAAAGCGCGGAACATTTCTTCGTTTTTATCTTTGCGCGGATCGCCGATAATAACGGTTTTGCCTCCTCCGAGGTTCAGTCCGGCCGCCGCGTTTTTATAGGTCATTCCCCGCGCAAGGCGCAGCGCATCTTCAATTGCGGCTTCTTCACTTTCATATGTCCACATTCTCGTGCCGCCGAGAGCCGGCCCGAGCGTCGTATCATGAATCGCGATGATCGCTTTTAATCCGGACTGTTTATCTTGGCAAAATACCAATTGCTCATAGTCATACTGTTCCATATATCGAAATAGTTCCATTTTTTATTCCTCCTCTTGTCGTGCTTCAGACGTACACAGCGCCAAAGCAATCGAATACAGCTTGTTTTCTGCGGAATCGGCCCTGCTTGTCAAGGCGATGGGCGCTTTTGCCCCTGCCAAAATGGCTCCCACTTTCGCACCCGCAAAATGAATCAATGATTTGTAAAGGACATTACCTGTTTCAATTGAAGGAACAAGCAGGATGTCAGCCTCGCCCGCAACGATTCCGGAAATGTTTTTATGCCGGGCGGCAAGCGGTGAGATCGCGTTATCCAACGCAAGAGGCCCGTCAACGATGCAATTTTTGATTTGGCCCCGATGATTCATCTGCGTCAAGGCAGCTGCATTTAATGTCGCTTCCATTGCGGGATTCACCGTTTCCACCGCGGCGAGGCAAGCGGCTTTCGGCATTTGCACGCCGACCGCTCTCGCCACGCCGACTGCGTTTTCTAAAATTTGTTTCAGCTCATCAAGCTTGGGGCTGATATTCATTGCCGCATCTGTTACATAAATCAGCCTATCAAACCCGCTGACTTCAAAAGCTGCTACATGTGACAGCACATGCGAGGAACGGAGCCCGTACTCTTTATTCAAAACGGCTTTTAATAGCACGGCTGTCGGAACATTCCCCTTCATGAGAACATCAGCATTGCCGCTTTTGACAGCTTGAACGGCAATTCTCGCCGAATCCGCCGGCGATTCCGAATGAATGATATCCACGTGCCGTTTTGAAATGTTCTGTTCTGTCATCATATGCCTGATCTTTTCTCTGTGCCCAATCAGCAAGAACCGGGCAAATTGTTTGTCGACCGCAAGTTTGACTGCTTGCAGCACTTCGTCATCTTCTGCATGTGCGACGGCGACCGTTTTATTGTCAAGCTCCGCCGCTTTTTGCAATAATTGTTTCAGCTTCATAGTACCCACCTTTCTTAGCAAACATCCGCCCACTATATCATGCAAGTTTCGTGCCAGTATAAAAAAGCGGTTCGGTACTGTGATCCTGTTTTACAGTTTGCATGATTTTGCACTCGTTTTGCAATTTATTGCATGCTATCTTTTGCAAGATTGTATTTATCCATTTTGTAATAGAGATTGCGGATACTGATTCCAAGCGCTTTCGCCGTTTTCGTTCTGTTGTATTGATGCTTTTCAAGCGTTTCTTTTATGACATGAGCTTCAAACCGTTCAACCGCATCAGACAGCTTTTCCTCTTCAATCTCAGGGAAAGCTGCTCCGGCTTCCACTTTTTTTTTCGGACGGTCTGCTTCAGGCAGGTGTTCGAGATCAATCCATTCCATTTGCGGTTTTAAAAAGATCATCGCCCGCTCAAGGACATTTTCAAGCTCTCTGACATTCCCCGGCCACTTCCGTGCTTTTAACGATTTGAGTGCGTTTTTCGTGAGCCCCTTTACATTGCGTCCGTATTCTTGATTGATCTTCCCAATCAAATGCCTGCTCAAGGCTTCGATATCCTCTTTCCGCTGCCTGAGCGGCGGAATTGATATCGGATAGCGATTGATCCGGTAGTACAAGTCTTCGCGAAACCTGCCCTCAGCGAGCGCTTTTTCAATATTGACGTTTGTCGCTGCGATGACCCGGACGTTCACAGAAATCGGTTTGGTCCCGCCGACTCTGACAATTTCTTTTTCCTGAAGAACGCGGAGGAGCTTCGCTTGTGTGTTTTGCGTGAGCTCTCCGATTTCATCCAAGAAAATGCTGCCGTTGTTCGCCTCTTCAAAAAATCCTTTTTTGCCGCCGCGGCGCGCGCCTGAAAAAGCGCCTTCTTCATAGCCGAACAGCTCTGATTCAAGCAGTGATTCCGAAATGGCCGCACAATTGACGCGAACAAACTTATTATACTTTCGGTCACTTTCGTTATGTATGGCATGGGCAAAAAGCTCTTTCCCCGTTCCCGATTCGCCTCTCAGCAAAATCGTCGCAGGCGTCTTCGCCCCCAATTTCGCCTGTTCCAGCGCGACGAGCATCTGCTCGCTTGAACCGATGATGTCGGCAAATGTATATTTCGCCTCGAGTGTACGGATAATCTGGCGCGCTCTGTTCAGCTCGTTTGTGAGCGATTGAATTTCAGATACATCGTGAATAACACCGACGCTCCCTTTTAAAATACCGTCAACAATAATCGGCGCGACATTGACGATCACTTCTTTTTTATTGGGGCCGACTTTCATTCTGACCCCTCTGACAGGGCGCCTCGTTTCAAGCACTTTCAAATGCATGCTTTCACCTTCGGATATGTCGGTATTGGCCGGCTTCCCGATCACCTGGTCTTTTGTCAGGCCCGTCATCTTTGTATACGCCCTGTTGATCATCATCCCGTTTCCGTTTTCATCAACGACCGATATCGCTTCATCCGAAGATTGAATGATCGCTTCAAGCATCGTTCTGACTTCCTTCAGGTTGGTCACCTCTTCAGCCAGCTCGACCGCATCGGTAATGTCCTTAAATATGCTAAGCGCCCCGAGCAGCGTCCCTCCGTCATCGATAATCGGAATTCTGGTCGTGACGATCTGCCTGTTCGGATGGAGAAATTGTTTTTGATGATACTCAGGCTCTCTCGTATTGAGAATGCGCGGCAGCTTCGTCGTCGGGATCACGCTTTGAATATGCTGGCCGATCGCTTCAGTGCGCTTTGTCCCGGTCATCACTTCCGCCATTTTGTTAAACAAAATGATCTCTTCGTTAATGTCGATAAAAATCATGCCGTCATTCATAGAGTTGAAAATACGGTCGTGTTTATACGTCTGCTCTTTTAACATTTGGATGAGCTGCTGCTTTTCGTTCATCAGCTGAGAGATGATATAAGCGAGCGATCCCGGCACCACGATCGTACTGTCGTGCTTTTTTCGCATCAGTTGCTTTAATACACCGGCGTCTCCGGTCGTTTCAATGATGATATCGATCTGTTCTGTGATGTACGGCGCCCAATCGAGCGCCGTTTCGATATCGTTTTTTTGCGCGATGAAAAGCCCGGGAGCTTCCGGATTTTTATCGATGACCGCCTCGATATGCATCGTCTTTGTTTTCAGCAGCACATCCAAGAGAGCGGTTCCCCCTTTTCCAGCACCAACGATCAGTACTTTTTGCATCATCCCTTTACCCCTTTGTATGAAAAATTTTGCACACTATCACGTTCACTTGCAACAATTTGCACAACATCTATGTTATCATGTTTTCCTTTCTTGACAAACTTTTTTTTCAAATAGACAATAAAGGTAAATCTTTGGTAAGGGGATTCGTGTATGGGGAGAATGATCGCACTGCTCGTTTTGCTGATACCGGGAGGCCTGGCTGCTCTCGGAATTAAATTGATGCGCGACACTGTTTTCGGCGTTTTGATCAGCCCGTTTCAGATCCTTTGGCTTCAGGGGCTGGCGGGGTTCATATGCTTCGCAGGCGGCCTTTATTTATTAGGCGGATTTATTCTATACAGAGACAGAAAACGCAACCAAGTAAGCCCCCGCTTCAGAAAAAAGCAGAGCGGCCGCGAGGTGTGATCTCTGCGAACGGAAAGCAAAAAGCCGCAGATATTGTCTGCGGCTTTCAGATTGTTGACAAAATCCCAAAACGACTTTTAGTTTTGGGATTTTGTAATCCTTTCAGCGTGTCACATCTCGGCTTTTATTTTTAACGCTTTTTCGGGAAAATCGGTGAAGAAACCGTCAATTCCTTCAGCAATCAGCTTTTTCATCTCCTCTTCACGGTTGATGGTGAACGGCCGGACCGCTTTTTGTTTCAAATGGGCGTTTTTGATCATGTCAACCGACATTGAACGGCGATACGGATGAAATCCTGTAGCCGGAATCATTTCAATGTACTCCTCCGGCTTGTAGATGACATCCATGTAAAGCGCGGCCAACTCGATACTTGGATTCAGTCTGCTGCATAACGCAAGGCTTTCATGATTGAATGATGAAAGAATGATCCGGTCTTGAAGGCCGTACGCTTCAATCATCGACATCACCTTTTCTTCCATTCCTTCATAACGGATAATGCTGTTTTTCAATTCCACATTGAGAAGAAATTCAGCATCTGCCGCCCACTCAAACACTTCTTCAAGGGTCGGTACCGGGACAGATCCGGTTTTTTCGGAAAAACGGTGGCTTGCGTCTCCGCGCTTGATCTCCTTATATGTAAGATCCTTTACATATCCTTTCAGCGAAGTCGTCCTGTCAAGCTTTTCATCATGTATTACAACAAGACGTCCGTCTTTTGCCATTTGTACATCCAATTCGATGCCGTCTGCACCGATGGCCGCCGCCTGCTTAAACGCCTCCATTGTATTTTCGGGGAAAGTGCCTGAAGCTCCTCGGTGTGCAAATATTTTCGTCATTTCTGGTTCACCTCTACAAGAATTGCAAGTTTATATCCCATTATGAAGGTCTTACTGTTTTCTTTCCACACATAAGGCCTTTTTTAACATAAACATAACACAAGAACCCCGGTCTTATACCGGGGCCCCTATTGTTATTCGTAATAAGCTGTGACAGCGTCAGCAATCGCGTCTGCCGCTTTTTCCTGATATTCCGGACTTTCGAGTTTAGCTGCATCAGTTTTGTTCGTGATAAAGCCGAGTTCGACTAAAACACTCGGCATTTGAGAATTTTTGATGACATAAAACCCTGATTCTTTTACACCTCTGTCCCGAGTGCCAAGCGCATCCGGAAGGCGTTCTTGAATGTTAGACGCCAGGCGTTCGCTGTCAGCGGCTTGATAGGCAGAATCGAAGTATGTTTCTGTACCTGACGCTTCAGGGACGGCCGAGTTTGCATGAATGCTGATCAGTAAGTCCGAAGCGTGCTTGCTCGCTTTGGCCACCCGGTCTTCCAGTGTCAAAAACGTATCATCCGTTCTTGAGGCGACTGTGGCAGCTCCCTCTTCTTTCAGTTTTTCATCAACCAGCTTTGCCACTTCAAGATTGACATCTTTCTCAAGCAGCCCGTTTCCGACCGCGCCGCTGTCTTCGCCCCCGTGACCTGCGTCAACATATACCGTCTTACCGGAAAGCGGCTCAGCTGCAAAAGCAGCTGGAAAAACCGCAATAAACGAAAACAGCAGCAAAACTAAACTCCTCATTAACAGTTTCACGATTAGTTCCTCCTACAATCCCTTTTTGCAAACGATCATTCTTTCTCTTTCATATCTTCAAGCTGTAATGTTCCGTCCTCTGTTTTCGTGTACTTCACTTCCACCTTTGTATCATCCTTGATCCCCTTATATTTGTCCCGTTTTTCGGGAGGGACCTGAAACGTCGTTTCTTTACCGTCAATATTGACGGCGACGGTATGCTGATCCGCCAAACCGACAAAGGTGCCTTCTTTCACAAACGTTTCCCCGCCTGTTCCTTTTCGGCTCTCATTATGTTGCGTTGTCCCGCAGCCTGCCAATAGCAGCATAGCGAACAAAACAAGGATGACTCCTTTTTTCATGTCGACCACCTCGCCCGCTGAATTTTTTACACCCCGTACCTTATCTTTAATACCCGGCGGCTGTAAAGCAGGCCACTCCAGCAGATATTCGCCCGATTTACCCGTCCAACGCCCCAGGGATTTCCGAATTGTTAGAAGCCATCCGCTCAAAAACGTCTGTGAAAAACGGTCTACCCAAGGCGAAAAATGGTTGTCATCTGGAAGAAATCAGATCTATTTCATCATTTTTATTTTTTTGTATAAAAAAACGTCTTTTTTCATAAGAAAAAAGACGTTTCATGCGGCTTTCGCTTTATATGATTCAGTCTATGACGCCAATGCACCGGGCGTGAGACAAACTTTGAAAAATAGACGGATACACCGAAAGCTGGCTGTGTGCTATGTAGCTTTTATCAGAACTTGCAGGAATGCATTTTTTAAAGCCCGGCTGCTTCATGACAACATTTAGTCCTTCATAGCGGATGATTTAGCAGCGCTGCTCCTTCCGCAGTTCTCATGCTTATATTTGCTGCTGCAGAGCCTGCTTCCGGTCCATTGTTGACGGCGCCTCTTTAATCTTTTTGGCAGGCACACCGGCTATTGTAATGTTTTCCTCAGTGAAAGATTTGTTGACTACGGCGTTTGCGCCAATCGAAATGCCGTCGGCAATGTGAATGCTGCCAAAGAGCTTTGCTCCAGGCCCGATCCAGACATTGTCTCCGATTGTTGGAACATCGTGGTGAGCGTGATTTTGCCCGATGTTAACTCCTTGATGAATGTCACAGTTTGCACCTATTTTTGCATTGCTGTTTACGATGAGCAATCCGTAATGGTTGATCCTCAACCCCGGACCGAAAACATTCACCGGGATGTCAAATCCGAGCTTCAATCCTCTCTTTTTATGCAGATACCGGTAAACATGCTTGAACACCTTGGAGTTGGCATTTGAGTAATATTCATGTTTGCGCAAGGCTATCTGATACTTCCAAATATCATCGCCAAACCATTTAGGCCTTTTTCGACTTGAGATTCCTAACGCTTTCTTGTCTTGTTCGAGATAATAGCGAAGATCTGTTTTCGTAAAGATCATCATACCACCTGCTTATTTCATACTTTTAACTCGAGATTGGCTTTTTTCGAAAGGTTTTACATTCTCCGCCATCTATTTCCGTGAAAACAAAAAAAGGGGGAGCCCCCCTTTTTTGTTCATCCTTCGTAAAAACCAACCCAAGTGTTAAAAACATTACTGTAAAATTTCCCTTTGAAATACCATGTTCCATCGCTATCAGAAAATTTGTTACTGAAAACTCCTGAAGAAGATTTTACACATTTTGATGATTTGCTGCTTTTGAATGAGCTTGGCAAGTCACTTGGACAATTGATGTATTGAGCAGTCGGATGTGCAATCACCTCAGATGAATGCGGTGCAGCAAATACCGGCGCTGTAGAAATAAGTAAACCAACAGCCAGAGTCGTACCAGTTAATAATTTATTGACTTTCATTTTAAAACAACTCCTTTTCCATTTATTTCATTTCGATTTCATCATATAACAAACAGGCATGTCTAAAAAGTGCACAAATTACAATATTTCGGTATTTTTCGATAAGCTGTTAGGCTGACTTTACACAATACACACCGTGCTGAAACACAAACAGTACATTTAAGAGCAAAAAAACAGCCTCGTTTATAAAAACGAGACCTTCAAATACTGTATGAAACCCTTCGGATCGCAATTCATCGCAATAAGGACGAAAAATTCATCGGAATTACGATAAACTATTCGTTAGAAACAGGTCGGCAATTCAACGGTAAATCTTCGTCAAAACCGCGCCATGTCAACGTTTAAGAAGCCTTATGCTCCAATCTCAGCTTGTCTGCGACCATCGCGATGAATTCTGAATTCGTCGGCTTGGCTTTTGACATGCTGACTGTGTAGCCGAAAAGTGACGAAATCGAGTCGATGTTGCCTCTGCTCCATGCGACTTCGATGGCGTGGCGAATCGCCCGTTCGACTCGGCTTGCAGTCGTGTTGAATTTTTTGGCGATATCCGGATAAAGCACTTTTGTAATGCTTCCGAGCAGTTCGATGTCGTTATACACCATGGAGATGGCTTCCCTTAAGTATAAATAGCCTTTTATATGAGCGGGCACGCCGATTTCGTGGATGATGGTCGTAATGCTGGCGTCCAGGTTTTTCTTCGGCGATTCCGGCTGCGGCCGAAGCACACTGCTTTGAGAAGACGGGGCACGGTGTGTCAATTGAGATCCGTTTCCGCTGACCTGGCGGATATGGCCGACTAAGTTCTCCATGTCAAAAGGCTTCAAAATAAAATACGACGCGCCCAAATCTACAGCTTTTTTCGTCACGTCTTCCTGACCGAACGCCGTCAGCATGATGACATTCGGCTGCTTTTTAAGCTGCGATTCCCTCAGCCTTTCAAGAACGGCCAATCCATCGAGGTGAGGCATGATAATATCCAGCACAAGCACATCGGGCTCCTTGTCTTTAAACAACGAAAGGCATTCCTGTCCGTTGTACGCGACACCAAGTACTTCCATGTCGCTTTGTCCCTCGATATATTCGCTTAATAGGCCGACAAGCTCCCTGTTATCATCAGCAACACATACTTTAATTTTCTCCACGTTTCTTCCTCCCCAATGTGTATGTTGATAAATTTCATCATTCTTTTTCTAATATGTTTAATTCGACAGCACCACTTTATTCCCTTTTTTTAAAAAGGATTTTTCCAATAATAGTGGTATCTCTCGCTTTTTCTCTGTTTTTTTCTGATTTTCTCGATTTTTCGACTCGAAATGCGACTTGACAAACCGGGGAACGTGAATTTGTCGAAAAATCTTTTCTTCTTTCATTTTAACGCACAACGCGCAAGAAAAAAAGACGAAATCAAAAACTGCCGGAGGAATCCGGCAGTCAGCTTGCTTTTTCTTTTTTATAAATATCGATTCCCGCTTCAGACAGCATCCATTCAATATGCACGCCGTATCCGCTCGTCGGATCATTGACGAAAACGTGAGTTACGGCGCCAATGATCTTTCCGTTTTGGATGATCGGGCTTCCGCTCATCCCTTGAACGATGCCTCCTGTTTTGCTCAACAGCCTCGGGTCGGTAATTTTCAGCACCATCCCTTTTGTAGCCGGAAACTTCTGAGGTGTCGTACTGACGACCTGAATATCGAATTTCTCGACTTTGTCGTTTTCGATAACCGTTAAAATTTGGGCAGGGCCTTCTTTTACTTCATCTGAAAATGCAATCGGAATGGCTTTGTCAGCGATGCGGTTTTTGATTGACTCGTGAAGCGTCCCGAAGATCCCGAATGGACTGTTTCTGTTGATATCACCGATCACTTTTCGTTCTGATGCGAAACGGGCCAGTTTCTCTCCGGGATTTCCGCCTGTTCCTTTTTCAATCGAAGTGACGGTCGATTTCACGATTTGCCCTTTTTCAACAACGATCGGTTTTTTCGTATCCATGTCTGAAATGACGTGACCAAGCGCTCCGTATTTTTTCGATTTCGGCTCGAAAAAAGTCATTGTGCCGATTCCTGCGGCAGAGTCCCTGATATATAAGCCGATTCTGTATTTATCTTCAGCCTGGTCTTTTTTCGGAATGAGCTTCGTTTTGATTTCTTGTTTATCTCTTTTAATCGACAGATGTAAGGTTTCTCCTGTTTTCCCGGCCTTTTGAATAAAAGGGGTAATGTCATTCATTTTTTCGATTTTCGTGCCGTTGATTTCGGTGATAATGTCGCCTACCGCGATTCCGGCTGCTTCACCGGGCGATTTTTTGCCTTCAGAGGTATTGATTTGATGAAAACCTACGACCAATACGCCAACGGAGTGAAGCTTTACACCAATAGACTGCCCGCCGGGGACCACTTTCAAATCAGGCAGGACATTTACTTTCGTTTTTTTAACTGGGAATCCGGCAAAATCATAGACGAGTTCTGCCTTTCCATTCTTTTCACCTTTTATTTCCACTTCGCTTTGATTTTCTTTCAGTGTGAATGCTTCCGATGATCCATCTTTCGAAGCACTGACGGATAAGCTCGTTTCAACCGCACGGGTACCCGTCTCAAAAATGTTCAAGTTTTTTGGGATTACAATGTATTCTTTCACCGGTTTGTAAAACCCTACACTTATTAAAGAAACAAGGAGAATCATACCCACAACTTTTCTGATTTTTTCAACATCCACCTTTTCACTCTCCTCGCACCTAACCCACACCATATAAAATTTCTTTCGCTACATTCATTACTTTTGCCTTTCGGACAGCGATTTATAACTGCGGACGGAAGAAAATCATTGGATAAAATGATAAGAATGAGTTTGTATAAGAAAATGCCGACAAAAAAATAAGCTGTTCAGGATGAACAGCTTATCCGGTAGTTTTAACAAGCTTAGCTTGGTTCAAAAGTTCTTTCGCATGGCGCTTCGTCAGATCCGTTACTTCGACTCCGGCGATCATCCGGCCGATTTCCGCTATTTTTTCCTGTTTTGTCAACGGTGTGACGCTTGTCGTCGTTCTCCCGTCTTTCGACTGTTTCGTAATCAAAAGATGGGTGTCAGCCATCGCGGCCACCTGCGGCAAGTGGGTAATGCATAAAACTTGAGAGCCGATCGAGACGCGGTGTATTTTTTCGGCGATCGCCTGCGCGACTCTGCCGCTTACACCCGTATCCACTTCATCGAAAATGATCGATGTAACATCCTGCTGAGCAGAGAAAATGCTTTTCATGGCCAGCATGATTCTTGACAGCTCTCCTCCAGATGCAACCTTTGACAAAGATTTGAGCGGTTCTCCCGTGTTTGTTGAGATTAGGAAATGGACGGTATCAATGCCGTGCTTTGTGAGCTGAACCGGCATACCGTTGACGACGGGTGCATCATCATCCCGTTCCGCTTTTTTCACCTGGAATTCCGTATCGAATGTCGATTTTTCCATATACAGATCTTTCAGTTCCTGCTGAATCTGTTTGGCCAGTTTTTCCGCCCATTTTTTTCTGATTTCGGACACATTGGCGGCTTCAATCGCCACATCCTTGCCGATTGATTCGAGGCGGGATTTTAAAGCCTGCAAGTGGCTGTCCCGGTTTTCGATCCGGTCGATCTCTTCCTCTATCTTAGCCGAATAAGCTTGGATATCTTCGACAGTAGCGCCGTATTTGCGTTTCAGCTGTTTGATTTCGTTTAATCGCGATTCGATATAATCGAGGCGCTCGGGGTCGTATTCGAGTTCATCCAGCATATTTCTGATCTGAAAAGTTGAATCTTCGAGAATGTAGTATGCGTTGGCTACGGATTCAGATACTTTATTGAGCCCTTCATTGATGCCTGAGACGTTTTCAAGCTCGCTTGAAGCCATGCCGACCCAGTCAAGCCCAGCCTGCTCGTTGCGTAGCGCATTATAGGCATTTTGCAGAGCTTCGTATATTTTTTCGAAATTAGCGATTTGACGGCGCTCTTCCTGAAGAAGTTCGTCCTCTTTCGGCTCAAGGTTTGCAGATTCGATTTCATCAAGCTGGAACTGTATTAAATCGAGTCTGTGAGCCATTTCCTGCTCGCTTTCAGAAAGCTCTTTCACCTTTTTCATGACGTCCATGTAGCGGCTGTAAACTTCCTGATACGCTTTTAGAGCATGCTCGATTTCTTCTCCTGCAAACCTGTCCAGAAGCTGAAGATGGTGCTCATCCTCCATCAGCAGCTGATTGT